>OKCQ01000130.1_pt1 | contig 44454 bp, 40 predicted proteins | sample 1610061 | NCBI WGS metagenome assembly OKCQ01 (sample SAMN04436616, study PRJEB24849) | human gut metagenome | biome: human gut; feature: NICU; material: stool | host: Homo sapiens | place: USA: Saint Louis, MO | collected 2009-12-15 | reverse complement strand
CGCCGGCGATTGCCGTGGTGCTGCTGCCCTGGTTCAGCACGCTCGGCGTGGTCATCGCCTATACGGTGCTTTATCTGCTGGCTTTTGTTCTGTGTGCCTTTATCCGCGTCACGCAGCCGGGCTTAGAAAAAGCAAATAGCAGCAAGAGAGGGATGGCGGATCTGCTGAATACTCCTCATCCTGAAACGCTGAAGGAGTAAGCGAGAGAACTTTCCTGCCGGGTCACGCTTATCCCGGCAGGAAGATGCGTGCGATTAGGCAATCGTCACTTTATTGTCCAGATAGACATCCTGAACCGCATTAATCAGCTTCACGCCGTCGGCCATGGATTTTTTAAACGCTTTGCGGCCCAGGATCAGCCCCATTCCGCCGGCGCGTTTGTTAATCACCGCCGTGCGCACCGCGTCGGTCAGATCGGTTTCACCGCCTGCTGCACCGCCGGAGTTAATCAGCCCGGCGCGGCCCATGTAGCAGTTAGCCAGCTGGTAGCGCACCAGATCGATAGGGTTGTCGCTGGTCAGCTTGCTGTAGACGCGGTCGTCGGTATAGCCAAAGTTCACCGCTTTATACCCGCCGTTATTCTCGGCCATTTTCTGTTTCACGATGTCCGCGCCGATGGTTGCCGCCAGGTGATTTGCCTGACCGGTCAGATCCGCTGATACGTGGTAATCCACGCCGTCTTTCTTAAACGCGTTGTTACGCAGATAGGCCCACAATACGGTCACCATCCCCAGCTCGTGCGCGCGCTCAAACGCGGCAGAGATCTCTTCTATCTGCCGACGCGACTGCTCAGAGCCAAAATAGATAGTCGCCCCGACCGCTACCGCACCCATGTTGAACGCCTGTTCGACGCTGGCGTACAGTGTCTGGTCGTATTCGGTTGGGTAGCTCAGGGTTTCGTTGTGATTCAGCTTGACGAGGAACGGAATGCGGTGAGCATAGCGGCGGGAAACTGAGGCCAGCACGCCATACGTCGATGCCACACAGTTACAGCCCGCTTCAATCGCCAGCTCGACAATGTTTTTCGGGTCAAAGTAGAGCGGGTTAGCAGCAAACGACGCTCCCGCCGAGTGCTCTACGCCCTGGTCAACGGGCAGAATGGAGAGATAGCCGGTCCCGCCCAGACGACCGGTATTGTAAAGCGTCTGCATGTTTCGCAGTACGGCAGGCGGACGGTTGTTGTCGACCATGACGCGGTCTACGTAATCATGGCCAGGCAGATAAAGCTGGTCGGCTGGAATGGTCATACAACGATGCTGTAAAAGGCTGTCGGCGTCTTTGCCAAGCAGTTGCGCAATATCAGTCATAGTGATGCTCCCGTAAGTCCGACATGATGTCGGAGCGTGTGATCCAAGCCCACGTTTTTGCAGGCAGACTAAGCCTGGTACCGACTTAACCTATTTTCCACCATTTGCAACTTTTTTAAGCACAATCTGCTGGCTCGTTTCGTGTACAACATTTTTGTTACACTGATCAAACAATCGCCTTAAAGGTATTTAAAAGGTATTATCACATGGTATGTTACATGCGTACCTCTGACATGCAGGATTAAAAAATGAAAACGAAAGTCCAACTGTCATTCATGATGTTCGTTGAATGGTTTATCTGGGGCGCATGGTTTGTGCCGCTGTGGCTGTGGCTGAGTAAGAGCGGGTTTACCGCCGGGGAAATTGGCTGGTCGTACGCCTGTACCGCGATTGCCGCGATCCTCTCTCCCATCCTTGTCGGCTCGCTGACGGACCGTTTCTTCGCCGCCCAGAAAGTGCTGGCCGTGCTGATGTTCGCTGGCGCGATTCTGATGTATTTCGCAGCACAGCAAACCCAGTTCAGCACCTTCTTCCCGCTGCTGCTGGCCTACTCCCTGACCTATATGCCGACCATCGCGCTGACCAACAGTATCGCCTTCGCGAACGTCGATGACGTGGAGGCTGATTTCCCGCGCATTCGCGTGATGGGCACCATCGGCTGGATTGCCTCCGGCCTGGCGTGCGGCTTCCTGCCGCAGATGATGGGCTATAGCGACATCTCTGACACCAATATCCCGCTGCTGATGACCGCTGCCAGCTCCCTTCTGCTTGGCGTCTTCGCGCTGTTCCTGCCGAATACCCCGCCGAAGAGTACCGGCAAGCTGGATTTCAAAGTGATGCTGGGGCTGGATGCGCTGATCCTGCTGCGCGATAAAAACTTCCTGGTGTTCTTCTTCTGCTCGTTCCTGTTTGCCATGCCGCTGGCCTTCTACTATATCTTTGCCAACGGCTATCTCACCGAAGTGGGGATGAAAAACGCCACCGGCTGGATGACCCTCGGCCAGTTCTCTGAAATCTTCTTCATGCTCGCTCTGCCATTCTTTACCAAACGCTTTGGTATTAAGAAGGTCTTGCTGCTGGGCCTGATCACCGCCGCCATTCGCTACGGTTTCTTTGTTTACGGCGGCGCCGAGCAATACTTCACCTACGCCCTGCTGTTCCTCGGCATTCTGCTGCACGGCGTAAGCTATGACTTCTATTACGTCACCGCGTACATCTACGTGGATAAAAAAGCGCCCGTGCACATGCGCAACGCGGCGCAGGGCTTGATCACGCTGTGCTGTCAGGGCTTTGGTAGCCTGCTGGGTTACCGTCTCGGCGGCATGATGATGGAAAAAATGTTCGCATATAAAGAGCCGGTGAATGGGCTGACCTTCAACTGGGCCGGAATGTGGACGTTTGGTGCAATCATGATTGTGGTGATTGCCGTGCTGTTTATGCTGTTTTTCCGCGAATCGGATAAAGAGATCACCGCAATTGAGGTGGTTGATGGCGATACCGCGCTGACACGAGGGGAAGTTAAATGAAACAAGACCGTATTCTCGGTGCTCTTTACGGGCAGGCGTTAGGGGATGCGATGGGGATGCCGTCGGAGCTGTGGCCGCGCAAGCGGGTGAAAGCGCACTTCGGCTGGATCGACCGTTTCTTACCCGGCCCGGCTGAGAATAATGCCGCCTGTTACTTTAAGCAGGCCGAATTTACGGATGATACGTCGATGGCGCTGTGCCTGGCCGACGCGATTATCGAATGCGACGGGGAAATTAACCCTGACGTTATCGGTAAGCATATTCTGGACTGGGCGCTGGATTTTGACGCGTTCAATAAGAATGTGCTCGGCCCGACCTCCAAAATTGCCCTGAACGCCATCCGTGACGGCAAGCCGGTGAGCCAGCTGGAAAACAACGGCGTCACCAACGGGGCGGCGATGCGCGCCTCCCCGCTGGGATGCCTCCTGCCAGCCACGCGTCTGGCGCACTTCGTGGAACAGGTTGCGTTAGCCTCCAGCCCGACCCATAAATCGGATCTCGCCATCGCCGGTGCGGTGGTGATCGCCTGGGCGGTTTCACGCGCTATCGACGGCGAACGCTGGCATCACATCGCCGATGCCCTGCCGGGTATTGCCCGTGCGGCGCAGGAGGCGAACACGACCACCTTCAGCGCATCGCTTTCCGCTCGTATTGAGCTGGCCCTGAAAACCGTGCGCGAAGCCAACGGTACCGAGTCCGCCAGCGAGCAGATCTATCAGCTTATTGGCGCGGGCACGAGCACCCTTGAGTCCGTTCCGGCGGCGATTGCGATGGTCGAACTCGCGGGTACCGATCCGAACCGCTGCGCGGTGTTATGCGCCAACCTGGGCGGTGATACTGACACTATCGGCGCGATGGCAACGGCCATCTGCGGCGCGCTGCACGGTGTACAGGCCATTGATCCGGCACTCAAAAACGAACTTGATGCCGTAAACCGGCTCGATTTCGGCCACTACTGCGAAAAACTGCTGCACTTCCGGGAGCAAAGGGAGGGCGTATGAGTGCTTTTGCCCGCCGTCTCGAAACCCTTCACGCCACGCGCCCCGTAACGGTACTCGGCGCGGCGGTTATCGACGTGATTGCCGACGCCTACGCCCTGCCCTGGCGCGGGTGTGATATCGAGCTGAAGCAACAGGGAGTGAATATTGGCGGCTGCGCGCTGAATATCGCCATCGCCCTGAAGCGGCTCGGCATTGCTGCGCAAAACGCCCTTCCCGTCGGCCACGGCGTGTGGGCCGATATTATCCGTAACGCCATGGCGAAGCAGGATCTGCACAGCGCCGTGGAAGCGGAAACGGGCGATAACGGCTGGTGCCTGGCGCTGGTGGAGCCTGACGGTGAACGGACCTTTATGTCGTTTAGCGGCGTGGAGAACCAGTGGCAGCAGCGCTGGCTGGACGGGTTAAGCGTGCCGGCAGGGAGCCTGATCTCTTTGTCCGGCTACCAGCTGGCGTCCCCCAGCGGTGAGCTGCTGACGGCCTGGCTGGAAAGTCTTCAGGATGCGACGCTCTTTATCGATTTCGGTCCGCGCATCGCGGATATTCCCGACCCGCTGATGGCGCGGATCATGGCCTGCAAACCGATCGTCTCGCTCAATCGTCAGGAGGCGGAACTTGCCGCCGAATGGCTTGGCGTAAACGTGGAACAGCTGGGCACACGGTGGCAGCAGAGGTTTGGCGCTGCGCTGATCGTACGCCATGATAAAGACGGGGCGGTCTGGTACGACGGTGACGCTTCCGGACACGTTCCGGCGTTTCCTGCTACCGTGGTCGATACCATCGGCGCGGGTGACAGCCATGCGGGAGGTACCCTTGCCGGGCTGGCCGCGGGATGGTCACTGCCAGAGGCGGTGCAGCTTGGCAATGCCGTAGCCGCCTGGGTAGTCAGCCATCGCGGTGGCGACTGCGCCCCCACGCGCGAGGTCCTACTCCTCGCACACAAAGACGTATAGGTCGCTGCGGCAGTAGCTGATGCTGTACTCAATTGGCCGGTGCTGTTGATCGAGCGCGACTTGCTTGATCACCAGCACCGGTATCTTATCGTCCATCTTGATATGCGCCTGAAACTCGCTGTCCGGCATCCGGGCGCTGACGCGGGAACGGGTGCGCTGCGGAAAGATATTCTGGCTGCGGAAGTAATCGTAAAGCGAGACGCCGATGTCGTCCGGATTGGGGATTAATCCTACCGGTACCCAGGACTCCTCTATTGATACCGCATCGTCATCCACGTAGCGGATGCGCTTAAGCAGAAATACATCGCTGTCCGGCGCAAGGGAAAGGTGGCGGGCGATCTCCTCCGGACATTTCACGACGCGTTTATTAACCCACAGCGTGTTGGGCGTTTTGCCCCGCAGCACCACCTGCTGAGAAAACCCGCGCGCCTCTTTTAGCGAATATTCAAAGATATTGTTGATTTGCGTACCGTATCCACGCGCGCGGGTGACGACGCCGGCCTCTTCCAGCGCCTGCATCGCTTTACGCACCGTAATGCGCGACACACCGGCCAGCTGGCTCAGATCGCGCTCGCCCGGCAAAATATTACCGTGCGCGAGCACGCCGCTGCGTACCGCGTTTTTAACCGTTTCGGCAAATTTCAGGTACAACGGCGTGTTGTCCGGTGCGGCAATTCGTTCCTTGAGTTGAGCAATTAACCGGGTATGCGCTTGTTCCATCTCTGTTTTTCTCTGGCATAAGGTTTTATGCCAGTATACGGCTTACCACCATGCATGAAAATGGTGAACCGGCCCAATACCGTGACCCACTTCCAGAGAATCGGCTTTTGCCAGCGCGCACGAGAGCCAGATCTTCGCCTCCTGCACCGTATCCGCCCAGTTCGCGTTTCGGGGACGCAGCGCCGCCAGCGCCGCCGAGAGCGTACATCCCGTGCCGTGGGTGTTTTTGGTCTGTACCCGCGGGGCGGTGAAACGTTGAGCGCCATCGCGGGTGAAGAGCCAGTCCGGGCTTTCTGCATCATCAAGATGACCGCCTTTCATCAGCACCGCGCTGCATCCCATCGCCAGCAGCGCATTGCCCTGCTCTTTCATCTCACGTTCGTTTTGCGCGTGTGACGCATCCAGCAGCGCGGCGGCTTCAGGGAGGTTTGGCGTGATCAGCGCCACCTGCGGCAGCAGCTTTTTACGCAGGGTGTCGACGGCAGAGGCGGAGAGCAACGGATCGCCGCTTTTGGCCAGCATCACGGTATCGAGCACCACGTTTTTTATCTGATAACGTTTGAGACGTTCAGCGACCGCTTCAACAATGTCCGCCTCTGCAAGCATGCCGATTTTGGTGGTGTCGATGCGTACATCGCTGAATACCGAATCCAGCTGTGCGGCGACAAAATCCGGCTCAATACGATATACCGACTGTACACCGCGCGTGTTTTGCGCCACCAGCGCGGTGATAACCGAGCATCCGTAAGCGCCGAGCGCAGAGAAGGTTTTCAGGTCTGCCTGGATCCCCGCTCCGCCGCTGGGATCGGTTCCCGCAATAGTCAGGGCATTAATGCGTGTCATACCAGCTCCTCCAGCGCGTAAAGCGCATCCAGAAACGCCGGGGCAAAGCTGCCGGGGCCCCGGCTGTGAGTCAGTGCAGCTGCCCCTGCGCGCTTCATAAAGCCGCAGGCTGCCGTCGCATTATCAAGCCTGTCGCCAGGCAGCGAACAGCAGGCGGCGACGACCGCCGAGAGCGCACAGCCTGTTCCCACCACGCGGGTCATCAGCGGGTCGCCGCCCGCGACCGTACGGGTTCGCTGACCATCAGTGATGTGATCCACTTCTCCTGTGACGACCACAACGGCGTGGGTCTGGCGGGCGAGCGTCTGCGCAGCGGTCAACGCGCTCGCCGCCGTATCGGTGGAATCAACCCCGCGCCCGCCCGCACTCATTCCGGCAAGGGCGAGGATTTCGGAGGCGTTTCCACGAATGGCCGCAGGTTTGAGGGACAATATTTGCTGGCAAAATCGGGTGCGGTACGCCAGCGCGCCAACCGCAACCGGATCCAGAACCCAGGGCGTACCCGCGGCTACCGCGCTCTCAATGGCCCGACGCATCGACTGGGCGCGCGGCGCGGTGAGTGTACCCACGTTGATGAGCAGAGCATCGGCAAGCGCGGCAAACTGTTCCGCTTCCTCGGCTTCGATCACCATTGCCGGGGAAGCACCCAGCGCGAGCAAAACGTTGGCGGTGAAGGTCTGCACGACATCGTTGGTCATACAGTGCGTGAGCGGGGAACGGGTTCGGAATTGATGTAAAACGTGTGAGTCTAGCAGGTCAGGCTGCATGATTTCGCTCCTGCCGTGCGTGAAGAAGCGATGACCGGGTAGGCATCTGACTTCCCTACGCTGGCATTATCCAGATCAGGTAATACGGGTATTTCTCAGCCTTCACAAAGAAGGGCACCCCGAGTCAAATTACTTATAAAACAGCTACTTACGAAATAGCAATTCGTAGTCATGTAGTGTAACCGGGGGGTAACCCGGGTGCAAGGGGTTTTGGGCTGTCCGTTAATCCCCTGTAACGAACAATAAACGACAAGATATTAACTACCCTCTATATGTATACATTATTGTTCAGTTAATTATCCCGCCAGATTTGTTAAGAACACATGAAAAATATTATTTACTCACTGTGCAGAGAAATATTATTTTTATCCATAATGACGCACCGGGAGTGCTTTTATAAGACAGCCCACCTTCTTTCGTATGAAATAAACCCACATATTAATGTAAACATTTATTTTGCAAAATTTTATCTCTGTCAAACACTTAATTTAACTCTCTCATTTACCACCTCATTTTCACCTTAATGTTTACATTAATAACAACCGCAAAATGACTTTTACGCCGTCGGAACTATTCATAATATTTATGACTTAGATCAACATCATTGGTTTGCGTTTAATTGATAGTTTACTCGCGTTACTAAATAAGATTTAGACAACGTTCACCCGTTTTTTAAATCCACAAAACAAAGCGATTCAGCTTCAGTATTTTTCGACAATTAATGATGTGAGCTTTTCAAATGAAATCTATGAATAAAACCTTTATTGCTATTTTTGTAATGGGCGTTGTCTTAGCGGGTACAATGAGCCAGGCTGAAGCCGCGAATACGGTTTGGGACGATCAGCAAATCACTAATATTGTAAATGACCATCAGGATCAGATTACACAAAACAACGCTGATAGCATTAACCGTGATATCGCAACGGATAACCGCTTAACGCAGGTTAATGACGACCTTCAGTCCACAAAATTAGGCGTGTTAGTCGTGGATAAAATGGCTAACGACGCACATCAGAAAGCGTTGCTTGCCGGCGCGCTTGCCGATACCGCCAGTCTGAAAAGTGAGACGGCCCTACAGGGTGTGGCGACTAACGGCGCAGCCATTATCAACCTTCAACACGTCGATAATATTCAGGATAGCCGCCTTACTGCTCTCGAAAATGCACCTAAACCCATCAACGGTACAGATGGAGCGAAAGGTGATAAAGGGGAGACCGGTGCGACTGGCGCAAAGGGCGATAAAGGGGATACCGGCGCGACTGGCGCAAAGGGTGAAAAAGGGGATATCGGTGCAACCGGCGCGAAGGGTGAAAAAGGCGATGCTGGCGCGACAGGCATGAAAGGTGATAAGGGTGATACTGGCGCACAAGGCATTGCGGGAAGAAACGGTCGCGACGGTGTAGACGGTCATAACGGTAAAGATGGTGTGACAACCACCGTGACACAACGACAGCTGGATACGGCTACCCAGGCGAAGGTCGCTAAAAATAGCCTGGCTGTTACTGCCGCCACGCAGGATCTGCAAGCCACCAGGCAGACATTACAGGCAATGAATACTACCACCAGCCAGCAATTTAAATCTCTGCGTGATGAAGTGGACAATAATAAGAAGCAGGCCAATGCTGGTATTTCAGGGGCGATGGAGATGGCGGGTTTGCCACAAGTGCAAACCAATCAACGCGTCATGTTCTCTGCTGGCGGCGCGACTTACAACAGCGAGAGCGCGCTTGCTGTCGGTGCATCCGTTAACTTTAATTCCCATGTCATCGCGAAAGTGAGCTTCTCAGATGATACCGCGAATAATATGGGCGCTTCGGTTGGGATTGGAATGGGCTTTTAAAGCGTAAAACAATCATCGGGACAAATATAAAGCCTCATTTTAGCGGATGAGCATTTCGTTGATACAAAAAGATGTCTAAATATATTTTTATTTCGGTAGCCCTGTATCTGATGCTGATTTCGGTCGGGATCTGGATCGGCGTGATGTATGTCTCCTGGTATTTGTGTCGTTTTTAAGGCGGTAAAATGAAAAAAGTAATGATGTTCGTTATAGGTACTGCGGTGCTTGCAGGTTGTGTCTCGCCTGCGCACGCCATAAACGCCCATTATAGCGCTCAATTAGAGCGTTCGGGATGCACGCAAATGAGCGCTGGCGATGGCTCTTGTGATATCAGCAAAACCAAAGCGGAAAACGCGGCACAACACGAACCAGCGACATCCGTTCACGATCCCCTGCGTGAAGCCTCGTTCTCGTCGGACACGGTTAACGCCACGCTTTCTAACGGCTTTTTTAGCGCCACCGTTAACGGCAAGAAAGCCAGCGTTAAACGCCTGAATGCGAATTTCTATGAGATCCGTGGTAATGGTTTTGTGATATCGCTAAGCCTGGATGAAAACGGTATTACGGACGCGTCGTGGAATAAAACGAAGGGACGCGAACACGGTATTTTACGCGTTAGCCAGAAATAAACAGCGTAAGGAGGCTCACTGCCTCCTTTTCACCTGACAATCGCACGATTTGTCACACTCTTTTGTCTGATTTTACAATGCGGATAAATCATACGTAAGCTACTGTTTTTATTTAGCATAAAGTGCAATCTCCCCCATACAAACGGCGTTCTTCCCTGCCCTGTGCCCTGTGTCACAAAACAGTAAGCAAATTAACCATTGAGCCCGGTGACAAAAGGCTCTATATTGGCGGCGTTTTTTTCAGGCCCCATCTGTTTTTTAACTTTTTATTCAATCGTTGCTCATAACGAAGCGGCGGTTGTAGGAGTGATATGATGACGGATAAAGTCCGTATTGACACCGTAGATGCCCACAAAAGCAACGAAACCTATCTGGCCCGTCAGGCCGAATTTGAATCTAACGTCAGGAGTTATCCGCGCAAATTGCCTTTAGCGATTACGAAAGCAGAAGGCGTGTGGATCACCGATGCAGATAATAAAGAATACCTTGACTGTTTAGCAGGCGCAGGCACCCTCGCGCTTGGACACAATCATCCTGATGTGCTGAAAAGCATCCAAAATGTCATTACCAGCGGCTTGCCGTTACATACCCTGGATCTGACCACGCCGTTGAAAGACGCGTTTTCAGAATACCTGCTCTCTCTGTTGCCTGGTCAGGGCAAAGAGTACTGCCTGCAATTCACTGGCCCGTCCGGGGCTGACGCCGTTGAAGCGGCGCTGAAGCTGGCAAAAAAAGTGACCGGTCGTAGCGGTATCATCAGTTTCTCTGGTGGTTACCACGGTATGACCCACGGCGCACTGTCCGTCACCGGCAACCTGTCTCCGAAAGAAGCGGTTGACGGTATGATGCCAGAAGTCCAGTTCATGCCTTACCCACACGAGTACCGTTGCCCACTGGGTATCGGTGGTGAAGCGGGCGTGAAGGCGCTGACCTACTACTTCGAAAATCTGATTAACGACGTCGAAAGCGGCGTGCGTAAACCTGCCGCGGTGATCCTCGAAGCCGTTCAGGGTGAAGGTGGCGTGAACCCGGCGCCTGTTGAGTGGTTGCAGCGCATCCGTAAAGTCACTCAGGAACACGGTATCCTGCTGATCCTCGACGAAGTCCAGGCTGGCTTTGCCCGTACCGGTAAATTCTTTGCCTTCGAACACGCTGGCATTGAGCCAGACATCATCGTGATGTCTAAAGCAGTCGGTGGCGGTCTGCCGCTGGCCGTGCTCGGTATCAAAAAGCAGTTCGATGCATGGGCGCCAGGTCACCATACCGGTACTTTCCGCGGCAACCAGCTGGCGATGGCTACCGGTCTGACCACGCTGAAGATCCTGAAAGACCAGAACATCGCGGGCAAAGTAGCTGCACAGGGCGAATGGCTGAAAGGCCAGCTGAAAGAGATGGCGAAACGCTATCCGGTGATCGGCCACGTTCGCGGTCTGGGCATGATGATCGGTATTGAAATCGTTAAGCCACATGAAGCCGCCGATCACATGGGTTGCTTCCCGGGCGATGGCGAGCTGTCTGCACTGATCCAGAAGAAATGCTTCGAAGCCGGCCTGATTCTGGAGCGTGGCGGCCGTAACGGTATCGTTCTGCGTCTGCTGCCTTCTCTGCTGATCAGCGATGACGAGCTGAAAGTCTTCCTGGATAAATTCGAGCAGGCACTGCTTGCTGCGGGCGTTAGCCCGGCGTAACCGGAGTTGTTGAATACGATGTCTGATTCAAACCCAATTTTGTTCTCCTCTGCGCAGAGCATTGAAGCTTACCAGCAGGCGATTGAACAAAGCACTCAGGCTGTGATGCAGTGGCTGAAACAGCCTGAGATGTACCAGGGCAAAACGGTCGCGGAGCTGCGCGACCGTATTAAGCTGGATTTCAACCCGAAAGGGCTGGGCAACGAAGCGGCGATCGAACGCGCCGTGGAGTTCTTCCTGAAAGACAGTTTGTCCGTTCATCACCCGCAGTGTGTGGCGCACCTGCACTGCCCAAGCCTGGTGGTTAGCCAGGCGGCGGAAGTGCTGATCAACGCCACTAACCAGAGTATGGACTCCTGGGATCAAAGCCCGTCCGCAACCATCATTGAGATCAAACTGATCGAATGGCTGCGTACCCGCGTGGGTTATCAGGCTGGCGACGCAGGCGTCTTCACCAGCGGCGGCACCCAGAGTAACCTGATGGGGCTGATGCTGGCGCGTGACGCGTTCTTTGCGCGTCAGGGCCACTCGGTTCAGCAGGACGGTCTGACAGGCGATCTGCGTAAGATCCGCGTGCTGTGTTCGGAAAATGCCCACTTCTCCGTGCAGAAAAACATGGCGCTGATGGGTCTGGGCTACCAGTCCGTGGTGCAGGTGAAAACTGACGAATTCTCCCGCATGGATCTCACCGATCTGGCGGCGAAAATCGAACAGTGCAACGCGAACGGCGAGCAGATCCTGGCGATTGTGGCCACGGCCGGTACGACCGATGCGGGTGCTATCGATCCGCTGCGTGCTATTGCTGAGCTGGCTGCGAAACAGAATATCTGGGTGCACGTTGATGCGGCCTGGGGCGGCGCGCTGCTGATGTCTGAGCAGTATCGTCACTACCTGGACGGTATCGAGCTCGTGGATTCCGTCACCCTGGACTTCCACAAGCAGTTCTTCCAGACCATCAGCTGCGGTGCGTTCCTGCTGAAAGAAGCGCGTCACTATGAACTGATGCGCTATCAGGCGGCCTATCTGAACTCTGAGTTCGATGAAGAAGCGGGTGTACCTAACCTGGTCTCCAAATCTCTGCAAACCACGCGCCGTTTCGACGCGCTGAAACTGTGGATGAGCCTGGAAGCGCTGGGTCAGGAGCAATACGCGGCAATCATCGATCACGGCGTGACGCTGGCACAGCAGGTTGCGGCTTACGTGAAAGAGCAGTCTGCTCTGGAACTGGTGATGCAACCCCAGCTGGCAAGCGTGCTGTTCCGATTCCGTCCGCAGGCGCAGATGGATGACGCCGGTATTGCCCTGCTGAACCAGAAAATTGGCGATGCGCTGCTGGAGTCTGGTCGTGCAAACGTCGGTGTGACTGAGCATAACGGTATCACCTGCCTGAAGCTGACCCTGCTAAACCCAACCGTGACGCTGGAGGACGTAAAAATCCTGCTGTCCCTGGTTGAGCGTACCGCGCAGGAAGTAATGGCGAAGTAATGCTTATCCCTCTCCCACCCGGGAGAGGGATTGTTTTTCCCGCGCTAACGCCTTTCCCCTTTTTTCCTCGAAGCATAACCGTATTCATACTGGCTATACCCCGAGCTGTAATACAGCGCTGCGGATTTAACAATATCGTTGAGGATTGTGCCGCTGACCTTCACGCCAACGTGCTGTAACCGTTTAACGGTATTCTCCATCTCTTTCACGCTGGTTTTATCGAAACGGGCAACCATTAGCGTTGTTCCGGCTGCTCTGGCGACCAGCGCGGCATCGGTGACGGCCAGGACCGGCGGTGTATCAATGATGACGATGTCATATTGCTCGTTAACCCAGGACATGACGGAAAGGAATCGTTCGCTTAACAGCAATTCTAACGGGCGCAGGGGTTCCGGGCCGCAGGTGATGACGTCAATTCCCCCTTTTTCAGCATGCTGAATGACCTCCGCTAAGTCGCGTTTCCCTTCGAGCAGGCAGGACAATCCGTGGCGGTTCTCCAGACCAAAAATATTATGAACATAGCCCTGGCGCATATCCGCATCAATAAACAGCACCCGCTGACCGCTCTGCCCGGCGATGGCCGCCAGATTCGTCGCCACCAGCGTTTTTCCGCAGTCCTGCGTGGGGCCAGAAATCATCACAATGCGGTTCTCAGCCTCCATCATGGTGAAATGCAGACTGGTCCGCAGCCCGCGTACTGCTTCAACAAACATATCAGCAGGGCGATCGACGGGCAGGAAAGGCACATCCGAGGTTTTGTGTTTCCAGCGACGAGAAAACGGATTTTTTCTGCGCAACTGCGTTTTACTCCACAGCCACTGTGAACGTGGCAACGTAGCCAGAACCGGCATCCCCTGCGCTTCCAGCTGTTCGGAAAGCGTGATCCCACGTTTGAACGCCTGACGTACCAGCACGGTCCCCATTGAGAACATTAGCCCGAACAGCGCGCCAAGAACGATGATTAACGCTTTACGCGGCTTTATCGGGTCCGGCAGCGTAACAGCCTCATCAATGATCCTCACGTTCCCGACAGCGCTGGAGCGGGAAATATTCAGCTCCTGCTGGCGCGTCAATAGCTGTAAATAAATCGTGCGACCCGACTCAACATCACGGCTCAGGCGTAAAATCTCCTGCTGCGTGGAGGGCATAGCTGACACACGGTTATTGAGACGCTCCCGTTCCCGCTCAAGGGTCTGTCTCTTTTCATGCAATGCACGATAGGTAGGGTGACTTTTTTTAAAGAGCTGGGAGATCTCTGCCTCCCGGAACGTCAGCTCATTTAGCTGATTCTCAACGTTAACAACCTGATCCAGGACAGATTTTGCCTCCAGAGACAGGTCCACCGAGTCTCGCTGCGCCCGGTAGGCATTCAGCCGCGCTTCTGCCTGATCAAGGTCCGCGCTGATTTTCGGCAACTGCGCCTGTAAAAAATCCAGACTACGAGAATCCTGAGCCTCCTGGCGCGCGATATTTTGCTGGAGATAATTTTCAGCAATTGCATTCAGCACCCGGGCGATGCTGTCAGGATCTTCGCCCGTCAGGGTTAAGGTCACGATACCGCTCTGTTTCTCCGATTCCGCAACCGTGAGACGCTTCTTCAGCGCGTTGATCGTCTCAAGCCGCGTCAACGACTTAAGCGAAAATTGCGTGCCTGGCATCGCCTCAATCGACGTCACCAGCAGAACGATCCCTTGCGTAACCAGCGTTTTCCCAACCTGGCCGTCGGCCTCAATGTTTTCGCCCGTCAGGTGATATTTTCCCGCTTCCTGTACGGTCAGCGTGAGCTCTTGCGCTTTGCCTTCCACCTGCGGGATCTGGAGTTCGCCTAACGTGATTTTGCCCTGCTCACGCCCTTGCAGACGCTGCCAGAGACGCCCCACCACAGGCAAAACGCGCTGCTTTGCCTGCTGTGTCAGAGCTAATTTGTCAACGGTCTCGCCGAGGATCATGCGGGATTTCAGCAGTAAAATTTCAGGGGCAACATCCGGCGACACATCGGTGCCCAGCTGGCTCAAACCTTTGAGCAGGTTGTTATCGTGTTTGTTTTCAATTTGCACCATGGCATCCGCCTGATAAACAGGTGGCGCAATCCAGGCATAGAGACCGGCGCACAGGATGAACAGGAACGTCACGCACAGAATCATCGTGCGGTGGTCGATCATCTCGACGAGCAAACGAACGAGATCGACTTCATGTTGTTGGGGTGCCGCTGCACCATAATTGTCTGTTGTGTAAGACGACATTAATGCTTCATTCCTTTCTGACCTAAACGACGTGCCCATTCCTGACTGGCTTTACCCAATAGCCCAAACACATATTCAAACGCTTCCCGGCTTTTACGGTAGGGATCGGGGATCTCCTGCGGCTCCAGCCATTGCCCAAAAAGCAGCGACTTTCCTCGAATCTCCGGCGCCATGGCCGCAATGAAGCGAAGATGTTCCGGCTCCATAACCAGGATAAGATCGGATCCCTGCATCAAATTGCGTGTCAGCCTGCGCGCCACATGACCGTCGAGGGAAATCCCATGCCGCCAGGCTACGTCCTGGGCGCTGTTATCCGCCGGGTGCCCTTCAAGCCCGAATATGCCTGCCGAAGCGATATATCTGTCGGGCAGGTGCTGGCGTAAAAGCCGCTCCCCAATCGGAGAACGGCAGACATTTCCGGTGCAAACCACGAGTATTGATTTGAACATTATTGCGGCCACGATCTGATGTAACGAACCGTTTCGGTAAGGTCATGCATCCCGCTGATGGTCGGAACAAGCTGTGATATCACACGATTCCAGCGGGACAGTGGTGCAGTGGTGACATAGACAATGTCATAGGGCTCAAGCTGAAACTCGGTGCCTAACACCATGGCTGATGCGTCCTGAGCATTGAGCTGGTAGAGGTTGGCAATTTTTTCTGAACGCTCGCTTTTCGGCAGCGAACGAATGACAAAAATTCCGGTGGCATCGGCCATATTCTGGTTCAGCCCACCGGCATTGCCCAGCGCTTCGGCCAGGGTCATGCCGCTGCGATCCATTTTCAGCGTGCTCTGTTTAACGACCTCGCCCATGACGAACACTTTCAGCGCATCGTTACGGGGGACAAACAGAATATCGCCGGGATAGAGCAGCTTATTTTGCGTGAGATCGCCATGCTGCATCAGCGCATATAGCGAGAGGCGCGTGTCCTTCCCATTATGCGTCAGCACGACATTGCGCCAGTCCGCGTCGGCAGAGAGCCCCCCAGCGGCGTTTACGGCATCCATGACCGTTAACGGGATATTGGTAATAGCCTGCTGCCCTGACTTCACCACCTCGCCCGTCACATAGGCTTTTTGTGAGCGAAAAGAGGCGACGCTGACATCCACCTGCGGGCTTTCAATAACATTGTTCAGCCGGGCCGTGATCTCCTCGCGTACCCGTGCGACCGTTTTGCCAGCCACCGGCAATTTACCGACATAGGGATAGAAAAGTGTGCCGTCGGCATTGACCCAGTTACCGGTGTCACTGGCGCTACGATACTGCCCTGCCGGGGTTGTCAGTTCAGGGTGATCCCAGACGGTGACGGTCAGAATATCCCCAACGCCGATACGGTATTCCCAGTTTTTGACCTGTTCATCCAGATTAGGATTTGCCTGAGATTTCAAAACCGATGGCCGCAATTTTTCAATTAACGAAGGCGTAAGAGGATAAACATCAATCCGTTTCTCAAGACGATCATTTGCATCTTCTGCGGCAATTATCTTTTTCCCAGCGAGATCGAGATGCTGGCCAGGGTAAAATACGCAGCCAGATAAGGAGGTAATAATTAAAAATAATATCGATACAACTGTTGTGTTTTTCATTTATTACATAATATCTTTTATAGTAGTGATTATCGTATACAGGATAAAACAGTAACATTTCACTCAAGCACAAGCTGCTGTTATTCAATGAATTAACAGAAACACAAAGAGTATTTATAAAACCACACGACATTCCTTTGGGCAGACTTTACAGCCCTGCATTGTCTTAATCAGGCATTCGGAAAGAGGGTTTCAGGCAATCTTAAATGTTCTATTTGTTGAATGCATGCCTGAATCTTAGTAAATTTGCCTTGAAAATGTTTTTTCAGAATTAATTAATAAACCAATAATTATGTTATCTGTATAAGCTCATACTTATTCGTCGAAGTAATAATTAATGACGGTTGCGACTACACAAAACCGTGCACTTTTGTTACATTTTTTGCAAACTCACCCTGTGAGGATACTTAAAATGAACTGTCTGCCATCCGTTAGCGGATCTGCACACAAAAAGTATCAGTAACGATATGACTGGAGAAAAAATGGCTAAGCGTAAATTGTTGCTTCTGGGTGTATTACTGTCACTGGCGGGGGCCGCGCACGCTGCACCGCAAACATCGACAGCGCCTTCCGGCATCAAGGCCTATGAAGAGCAAGAGTTTATTGCCGATTTTACGAAGTTTAAAATCGGCGACACCGCGCCCGCGCAGTATCAGACGCCTGAGTACACCATCAAACAGTACCAGCTGCGTAACCTTCCCGCGCCCGATGCCGGCACACACTGGACCTACATGGGTGAGAATTATGTACTGATTGGCGATGCCGATGGCAAAATCTACAAAGCCTATAACGGAGATATTTTCTATCACCGCTGATACGATCCTAATCCGTCCGTGGCAGGAGAGCGATCGCCCTTTCCTGCGCACGCTCTTCCTTCACGCCCGACGTGAAGCCTGGCCGTGGCTGGACAGTTCTGCGTGGCAGCTTGAAGATTTTGACGCGGCAACCCTGGACGAAGAGATTTGGGTGGCGGAGCAGGATGGGCACCGACTTGGCTTTGCCTCAGTCTCGACGAACGATAATTTTCTGCACAACCTGTTTGTCGATCCGAACTATCAGAGCCTGGGCGTCGGACATGTGTTGCTTGAACACGTGCAGAAGACGTTTACCAGCACGGGTTCACTCAAGTGTCTGGTGAAGAATGAGCGGGCGGTTGCGTTTTACCAGCGCCACGGCTGGCACATTGAGGCGACGGGAGATTCTCCGGACGGAGAGTATTATTTGATGCACTATCGGCTTGGGTAAAGTCAGGTGGCGCTACGCTTACCTGACCTACAAAATCGAGGTAGGCCGGGTAAGGCGAAGCCGCCACCCGGCACTAACGCGCAGAGGCGTTACACCGCGCGGAAGGCGATTTCACCCGGAATGACTTCGCCCTGCCAGTAAAGCTGCGCCGCAACGCGCCCCGCCAGCTGACGATAGATTTCCGTGAATTCGCTATCCGGACGGCTGACCACCGTTGGCTTACCGCTATCCAGATCTTCACGCAGTGTGATATGCAGCGGCAGTTGCCCCAGCAGTTGCGTGTGGTATTGCGCCGCCAGCTTTTCGGCGCCACCGGTACCAAAGATAGGCTCATGGTGCCCGCAGTTGCTGCAAATGTGCATGCTCATGTTCTCGACGATACCCAGTACCGGCACCTCCACCTTCTCGAACATGACGATGCCTTTTTTAGCGTCGATCAGCGCGATATCCTGCGGCGTGGTGACCACGACGGCGCCGGTAACCGGAATGTTCTGCGCCAGCGTCAGCTGGATATCACCGGTGCCCGGCGGCATGTCCAGTACCAGATAATCGAGGTCAGGCCACATTGTCTCCTGCAACATTTGCAGCAGCGCCTTGCTGGCCATCGGGCCACGCCAGACCATTGCGTTATCGTCCGTGACCAGGTAACCAATGGAGTTGGTCGCCAGACCGTGCGCCACGATTGGCGCCATGTGGGTGCCGTCCGGCGAGGTTGGACGCTGGTTTTCCGCCCCCAGCATGTTTGGAATGGACGGGCCGTAGATATCCGCATCCAGAATGCCGACTTTCGCCCCTTCAGCCGCCAGCGCAAGCGCCAGGTTCACGGCGGTCGACGATTTACCCACCCCGCCCTTGCCCGAGCTGACGGCGATGATGTTCTTCACGCCGTTAACGCCCGGCTGATTTTTCACGCGCTTGAGCGTGGCGATGCTGTGGCTTAGCTTCCAGTCAATTGCTTTTGCGCCGGTAATGCGCAGCAGCTCAGAGCTGGTTTGCTCTTTCAGGGCATCAAAGGCGCTGGTCCAGACGAACGGCATCTGTAGCTCAATGTGCAGCGTATCGTCCAGCCATGCGACGTGATGAAGCGCTTTCAGCGTCGTGAGATTGTGCTTCAGGGTTGGATGCTGAAAATTAGCCAGCGTCCCGGCGACCATTGCTCGTAAGGCTTCCGGTGATTTGGCCTGGGATTGAGAACTCATCCCGACTCCTTTGTTCTTGTGAATAAGACCTTAGACAAACAAGTTTACCTGAAAGGCCGCGGTTTGTGCTTACTTAATAATGCCCCTTTTGGTAATATCGAAAACCCTTTTCACAGTTAAAAGAAGTAATGCCTACTATGACTCAAGTCGCGAAAAAAATTCTGGTAACGTGCGCCCTGCCGTACGCCAACGGCTCAATCCACCTCGGCCACATGCTGGAGCATATCCAGGCTGATGTCTGGGTCCGTTACCAGCGAATGCGCGGCCACGAGGTGAACTTCATCTGTGCGGACGATGCCCACGGCACGCCGATCATGCTGAAAGCGCAGCAGCTGGGCATTTCCCCGGAACAGATGATCGCCGAAATGAGTCAGGAGCATCAGACCGATTTTGCTGGCTTTGACATCAGCTATGACAACTATCACTCCACGCACAGCGACGAAAACCGCGAGCTGTCAGAGCTGATCTACACCCGTCTGAAAGAGAACGGTTTCATTAAAAACCGCACCATCTCTCAGCTGTACGATCCGGAAAAAGGCATGTTCCTGCCGGACCGTTTCGTCAAAGGCACCTGTCCGAAATGTAAATCCCCGGACCAGTACGGCGATAACTGCGAAGTATGCGGCGCAACCTACAGCCCGACCGAGCTTATCGAACCGAAGTCCGTGGTCTCCGGCGCGACGCCGGTGATGCGTGACTCCGAGCACTTCTTCTTCGACCTGCCGTCGTTCAGCGAAATGCTGAAGGCGTGGACCCGCAGCGGTGCGTTGCAGGAGCAGGTGGCGAACAAAATGCAGGAGTGGTTCGAATCCGGTCTGCAACAGTGGGATATCTCCCGCGATGCGCCATACTTTGGCTTCGAAATCCCGAACGCGCCGGGCAAATATTTTTACGTCTGGCTTGATGCGCCGATTGGCTACATGGGGTCGTTCAAGAATCTGTGTGACAAGCGCGGCGACACCGTAAGCTTCGACGAATACTGGAAGAAAGATTCCGATGCCGAGCTGTATCACTTCATCGGTAAAGACATCGTTTACTTCCACAGCCTGTTCTGGCCAGCAATGCTGGAAGGCAGCAACTTCCGCAAGCCGACCAACCTGTTCGTACATGGCTACGTAACGGTGAACGGCGCGAAGATGTCTAAATCTCGCGGGACGTTTATTAAGGCCAGCACCTGGCTGAACCACTTTGACGCGGACAGCCTGCGCTACTACTACACCGCGAAGCTCTCTTCCCGCATCGACGATATCGACCTGAATCTGGAAGATTTCGTGCAGCGCGTGAACGCGGACATCGTCAACAAGGTGGTGAACCTGGCGTCCCGTAACGCAGGTTTTATCGCCAAACGCTTTGACGGCGTGCTTTCTGCCGAACTGGCCGATCCTGAGCTGTATAAAACCTTCACCGACGCCGCCGCTGCGGTTGGCGAAGCCTGGGAAAGCCGTGAATTCGGTAAAGCCATTCGCGAAATCATGGCTCTGGCAGACGTGGCCAACCGCTATGTGGACGAGCAGGCGCCGTGGGTGGTGGCGAAACAGGAAGGCCGCGACGCCGACTTGCAGGCGATCTGCACCATGGGTCTGAACATGTTCCGCGTGCTGATGACCTGGCTGAAGCCGGTTCTGCCGCAGCTGGCAGCCCGCGCGGAAGCATTCCTGAACACCGAACTGACCTGGGATGCCATCCAGCAGCCGCTGCTCGGCCACAAAGTGAACACCTTCAAGGCGCTGTATAACCGCATCGAGATGAAGCAGGTTGACGCGCTGGTGGAAGCATCCAAAGAAGAGGTGAAAGCGGCTGCCGCACCGGTGACCGGCCCGCTGGCGGACGATCCGATTCAGGAGACCATCACCTTTGATGATTTCGCCAAAGTCGACCTGCGCGTGGCGCTGATCGAAAACGCGGAGTTCGTGGAAGGTTCTGACAAACTGCTGCGTCTGACCCTGGATCTGGGCGGCGAGAAGCGTAACGTCTTCTCCGGCATTCGTTCCGCGTATCCCGATCCGCAGGTGCTGATTGGTCGTCAGACCGTGATGGTGGCAAACCTGGCGCCGCGCAAAATGCGCTTCGGCATCTCTGAGGGGATGGTGATGGCCGCAGGCCCGGGCGGGAAAGATATCTTCCTTTTAAGCCCTGACGAAGGCGCGAAGCCGGGTCAGCAGGTGAAGTAATAAAAAAGCCGGATAAGAATCCGGCTTTTTTTTGCCCGGCGGCGCTACGCTTGCACGGGCCTACGGGTTTTGTAGGCCGGGTCAGGCGAAGCCGCCACCCGGCTAAAATCACCCCTTCTGGTTATGCACCCGCTGCGTCAACCCACGCAGGAAATAACGCAGAAACTGATCCCCACACCCGCGGTAATTCTTATGATCCGGCGCGCGCATCATGGCGGTGATTTCCGGCATCGACACGCGAAATTTCTGCTCGGTCATGATCGCCAGAATGTCGTCAGTTTTCAGGGAGAAAGCAATACGCAGCTTTTTCAGCACCGTGTTGTTATTCACCCGACGCTCCAGCGCCAGCTCAGGCGCAGATTCATCTTTGCCGCGCTTGTCGTAGATCAGGCCATTCAGAAAGCCCGACAGAATAATGTCCGGGCAGCGAACAAAACCCTCTTCATCTTCTTTAGTCATCCAGGTGTCGAACCCGGCGGACGTGGATTCCATGTCGGAGAGCGCAAGAATGCGCACCATGTCATTATTGTTCGCTTTCAGGGTGTAGCGCAGGCTACGAAGAATATCGTTACTTAGCATAGAGCCTTCGAATGTCGATGATGCAATGGCGCGCAGTGTACCAGTTTTACAGCCCTATCGCCTCTTTCAAACTTTTCAGGTAGCGACGACTGACGGGAACGGTTTGCCCGGCACGTAACACCAGCTCGGCCTGGCCGTTATCTTCCAGACGGATCTCTTTCAGGTGCGCCATGTTCACCAGATACTGACGATGGCAGCGGATTAGCGGCGTGCGGCTCTCCAGCGTGCGCAGGGTCAGCTCGGTAAAGCCTTCGTTACCTTCAGCGCTGGTGACGTATACCCCGCTCAGACGGCTGCTGACAAAGGCAACGTCGTCCATTTGCAGGAGGTAAATCCGGCTGTGCCCGGTACAGGGTATAAACTTCAGGGGCTGCTGATGCTCCGGCAGCAGCGTCACGTCCTGCACGGTACGCTCCTGATGCAGGCGGGTCAGGGTCTTTTCAAGGCGTTTCTCTTCAATCGGCTTCAGCAGATAATCAAATGCGTGCTCTTCAAACGCCTTTACCGCGTACTCATCAAAGGCCGTCAGAAAGACGATATAGGGACGGTGCTCCGGGTCGAGCATGCCGACCATCTCCAGCCCGCTGATGCGCGGCATCTGAATATCGAGGAACAGCACGTCCGGGCGCAGTTTATGCACCGCACCGATGCCTTCAATCGCATTGGCACATTCCCCCACAACCTCGATATCACTCTGCTCCTGCAACAGAACACGCAGGTTTTCCCGTGCTAACGGCTCATCATCGACAATCAGCACTCTTAACATGCGTTCTCCTCCAGCGGCAATCGTAAAGTAATTCGGGTATAGCGGTCTGGCTCACAGGCGACGGTGATACCGCAGTCGTCACCAAAATGCGCGCGCAGGCGTTTATCCACCAGGCTCATGCCCAGACCGCCTGACGCGGAAGCTTCATATAGCCCCGCGTTGTCTTCAATATCCAGCACCAGATGGTGGTTAAAACGGGAAGCGGAAATCATAATCTCTCCACTTCCCAGCAGCTGCGACGTCCCATGCTTAATGGCATTTTCTACAATCGGTTGCAGGGTAAAGGCCGGAAGATGCTGATACGCCAGATCGTCCGGGACGGATAACGACACCTGTAAACGTGACTGGAAGCGCGCTTTTTCAATTTGCAGATAGGCGTTTACATGCTCAATCTCGTCCGCGAGGGTGACGATCTCCGAGGGTCGCTTCAGATTTTTGCGGAAAAAGGTCGAGAGAAATTGCACCAGCTGCGCGGCCTGATCGCTGTCGCGGCGGATCACCGCCTTCAGCGTGTTGAGCGCGTTAAACAGGAAATGCGGGTTCACCTGAGCGTGCAGGAGCTTAATTTCTGACTGCGTCAGCAGCGCTTTTTGCCGTTCATACTGCCCCGCCAGGATTTGCGCCGAAAGCAGCTGGGCGATCCCCTCCCCCAGCGTGCGGTTGATGGAGCTGAACAGGCGGTTTTTGGCTTCGTAAAGCTTAATAGTGCCCATGACGCGCTGGTTTTCACCCCGCAGGGGAATGACCAGCGTAGAGCCGAGTTTGCACTGCGGATGCAGGGAACAGCGGTACGGCACTTCATTTCCGTCGGCATACACCACTTCACCCGTTTCAATAGCGCGCAGGGTATAGGCCGAGGAGATCGGTTTGCCCGGCAGATGGTGGTCGTCGCCGGTACCGGTAAACGCCAGCAGCTTCTCGCGATCGGTAATCGCCACAGCTCCGATATCCAGCTCTTTATACAGCACCTGCGCCACCTTCATACTGTTCTCCTCGTTGAATCCCTGCCGCAGGATCCCTTCCGTCGACGCCGCAACTTTTAAGGCGGTGGCAGAAAATGCCGAGGTGTATTTTTCGAACATGGCGCGTTTGTCGAGCAGAATGCGCATAAACAGCGCCGCACCTACGGTATTGGTGACCATCATCGGTGCGGCAATGCTGCTGACCAGATGTAACGCATCGTCAAACGGGCGCGCGATCAGCAGGATGATCGCCATCTGCGCCATTTCCGCCACGAAGGTAATCGCCCCTGCGGTAAAGGGACTGAACACTTTATCCGGGCGACCGCGCTTAATCATATAGCTGTGGACGAGACCACCGAGCAACCCTTCGACGATGGTGGAGATCATGCAGCTCAGCGCCGTCATACCGCCCATCGAATAGCGGTGCAGGCCGCCGGTTAACCCCACCAGACCGCCGACAACCGGGCCTCCGAGCAGCCCGCCCATTACCGCGCCGATGGCGCGCGTATTGGCGATGGAATCTTCGATATGGAGACCAAACCAGGTCCCCATAATGCAGAATATGGAAAATACGACGTAGCAGAGGAATTTGTGCGGCAGACGGACGGTGACCTGCATCAGCGGGATAAACAGGCGCGTTTTGCTCATCAACCAGGCGATGACAAGGAACACGCACATCTGCTGAAGCAACAGCAGCACCAGATTAAACTCGTACATACTCACAAACCGCACATTCTAAAAACGCGTAACATACACTGATAGCGGTTAACTTTCTTTGAAACGTGCCAAAAAAGCGATAAATCGTGTCCGCCATCACACCTTTTGCCGGAGATAACCTGTCTTTCGTATAATTTGTACAAAAAAGAATCAAATCTTCCTGGTTCCGCAAAGTGGGTCTACAGTTAAGCTGGGGACGCGCAAGCCTGGGGGCGAAAATGGCGCTTTACACAATAGGTGAAGTGGCACTCCTGTGTGATATCAATCCCGTTACGCTACGGGCGTGGCAGCGACGGTATGGATTGCTTAAGCCGCAAAGAACGGACGGCGGGCACCGCCTGTTTAACGATGCGGATATTGACCGGATCCGCGAGATCAAAAGCTGGATCGACAATGGCGTACAGGTCGGCAAGGTAAAATCGCTTCTGAGCCAGGACGATCCAGATACGCAACTTCTCTGGCGCGAGCAGCAGGAAACGCTGCTGAGGCTGTTGCAGAGTGGCAATTTGCAGCGTTTGCGCGGCTGGATCAAAGAACAGGGTCGAGACTACCCGGCGCAAACCTTGATCACCCATCTTTTTATTCCCCTACGGCGTCGGCTTCAGTGTCAGCAAACCACCTTACAGGCACTGCTCAGCATGCTTGATGGCGTGCTGATTAACTATATTTCCGTCTGTCTTGCCTCAGCGCGGAATAAAAACAGCAAAGATGCGCTGGTGATCGGCTGGAACGTACACGATACCACCCGGCTGTGGCTCGAAGCCTGGATTGCCACCCAGCAGGGCTGGCGCGTTGACGTGCTTGCCCACTCCCTGGCCCAGCTCAGACCGGAACTGTTTGAGGGACAGACGCTGCTGGTCTGGTGCGGCGAAGTCCCCTCCCCTTCCCAGCAGCAGCTCCTGACGGAATGGCGCGAACATGGTTATCCCGTTTACTCGCTGGGGCCAAATGCGTCGTAACGGCATTTAATGGTTCATTAACAGCTGCGCTTCACCGTATAATTGTTCCGTTAACAACAGGAGCACATGATGAAGGCAACGAAACTGGCCGTAATTACCCTCTTTGCACTGATGGCCATCAGCGGTATCGGTGGCGTTATGCTTGCAGGTTATTCATTTATTGTTCGCGGCGGTGTTGGCTGAGGTATCCGGCCAGGCGTTCAAACAGGCGATCCACCACAATCGCCGCCAGCGCAACCAGAACCGCCCCCTGAATAATGTAAGCCGTATTAAACCCGCTTAACCCGATAATGATCGGCGTTCCCAGCGTATTGGCTCCGACCGTCGAGGCGATGGTTGCCGTACCAATGTTGATAATCACGGACGTTCGCACGCCGGCGATAATCACCGGTGCGGCCAGCGGCAGTTCGACCTTCACCAGCCGCTGCCAGGCGCTCATCCCCATCCCTTCCGCTACGCTCAGCACCGATGCAGGCACCGCCGCAATCCCCGCCAGCGTCCCTTGCAGAATGGGCAACACGCCGTACAAAATCAGCGCAATGATGGCAGGCTCCTGCCCAAAACCGATCGCCGGCACGGCAATCGCCAGCACGGCCACCGGCGGGAAGGTCTGCCCCGTTGCGGCGATGGTCTCCACCAGCGGACGAAACTCCCTGCCCGCGGGTCTCGTCACCGCAATCCCGGCGCCTGTGCCCAGCACGATGGCAATCACGCTTGACACCGCCACCAGCCAGAAGTGCGCCAGGGTGAGATTAACAAAGCTCTCCTGCTGGTACACCGGGCGCGGCAGCCCGGGAATAAGCGCATTAAACAGCGCCGCGCTGTGCGGCATCAGGTAGAGTAAGGCGATAAACAGCCCTGTCAGCCAGAGTAACGGATCACGGACCCACTTCACACGTCACCTCCCCCGCCAGCAGATCGCGAAAATGGATCGTCCCGCATGGCGTCCCCTGCCCGTCCGCAACGGGTAATACCTCGCACTGCCGGGCGACAAACGCCGACAGGGCATCGCGCAGGCTCATCCCATCGTGCAGCGGTTCACCACCGATTTGCGCATCCTGCGGACGCAGATAGTCCCTGACGGTGCGCAGCGAGAGCAGCCTGACGCCCAGCTCGCTGCGGCCAAAAAATTCACGCACAAAATCATTCGCCGGCGAGGTTAACAGCTCAAGCGGCGTACCCTGCTGGACGACTTCGCCGTGATCCATCAGTATCAGACGATCGGCCAGCCGCAGCGCTTCGTCGATATCATGCGTCACCAGCACGATGGTGCGCCCTAGAATACGGTGGATGCGACTCATCTCCGCCTGAAGTGCGCCGCGGGTGACCGGATCCAGCGCGCCGAAGGGCTCATCCATCAGCAGCACCTGCGGGTTAGCGGCCAGCGCGCGCGCCACCCCGACCCGCTGCTGCTGTCCGCCGGAAAGCTGGTGCGGATAGCGGTCGCGAAGCGACGCGTCCAGGCCCAGCAGCGCCATCAGCTCGTCGACACGCTCATTGATCTTCCCCCGGGACCATTTTTCCAGCTGTAGCACGGTGGCAATGTTCTGGGCCACCGTCCAGTGGGGAAACAGGCCGATGGACTGAATGGCGTAGCCCATACGCCGCCGCAGTTCCAGCACCGGCAGGCTGCGGATCTCCTCTCCGGCAAAGCGAATCGTCCCGCTGTCATGTTCCACCAGCCGGTTGATCATCTTCAGCGTCGTCGATTTTCCCGACCCCGACGTCCCGATCAATACCGAGAACGCCCCCTCGGCAAAATGCAGATTGAGGTGGCTTGCCGCCGGACGGCCCGCAAAGGTTTTACTCACATCATGAAATTCAATCATTGGCTCTTCTCCTGAGCAGCGCGAGCCACAGGGCAAACAATGCATCCAGTACGACCGCCAGCGCAATCGTGGGCACAACACCCAGCAGCACCAGATCCAGCGCGCTGCTCAGCAGCCCCTGGAACACCAGTGCCCCAAAGCCGCCCGCCCCGATCAGCGCGGCAATCACCGCCATCCCCACGGTTTGCACCGTCACCACCCGCAGGCTGCGAACCAGCAGCGGAAGCGCAAGCGGCAGCTGTATTTTCCAGAAACACTGGCGCGCACTCATCCCCATCGCATGGGCGCTTTCCAGCACGTCAGGCGGAACCTGGCTTAACCCCGCCACCACGCCGCGCACCAGCGGCAGCAGCGCATACAGCACAAGGGCGAAAAGGGCAGGCGTCAGCCCGGTTCCGGCAATGCCTGCCGCGGCCAACGCAGGGAAGGATTTCACCAGACCGGCCAGGGGGGCAATCAGCAGGCCAAACAGCGCAACGGAGGGGATGGTCTGAATAACGTTGAGCACGGTAAAGACGGCACCCTGGCGGCTGGGATGCCGGTAGCACCCGATGCCCAGCGGCACGCCCAGCAGCAGCGCCGGGATCAGAGTCCCGAACAGGATCGTCAGATGTTGCGCCAGCGCGTTGTCAAACACCTCCTGGCGGTTGGCGTACTCTTTTAACAGCGAGAGTTGATTCAGATCGCCGCTGAAGAGGATCAGCAGAGGGATGACCCAGAATTGCGCGTTCAGCAGCCAGCGCCAGACGGGTAGCGGCGTGAGACGGCGAATGGCATCGCTACAGACCAGCAGACAAAGTGCCAGCCACAGCCACAGCCCGCTGCCAATCGACGTGCGCGCCAGCGGGCTTTCAACCGAGGCCATCTGCGTTGCCGCCTGTCCCGCGCTCCAGAACAGCACGATAAACAGTGCTTCGCTGAGCAGAAGCGTCAGCCAAAGGGCGGCTCGCCCTGGCCAGAAGGCTAAGGCTACAGTACTCGCCAGCGCCGCGCCCAGCAGTAGCGGCGTAAATGACCAGATCTGCCAGAGCGCGCGCGGTTCGCCCGACACCAGACGGTTTGGCGCGACATTTACAAAGGGTAACGCGACCGCCGCAATGGCCACACAGGCCAACAGCAGCAGGACGCGGTTATGACATTTTATTGGCACAGCCTTGTCCCGTTACTTCACAAGCCCTTGTTGTTTCAGGAAGTCGGCAGCCACCTTTTTGGCATCCAGCCCCTCAACGGCAATGCTGGCATTCAGCTGTTGCAGCGTTTTCGCATCCAGTTTTTCAAACACCGGTTTGAGCCATTCCGCAATATCCGGGTAGGCTTTCAGCACCGCCTCGCGCACGACCGGGGTTGGAGCGTAAATGGGCTGAACGCCTTTCGGGTCGGTCAGGGTTTGCAGACCAAGCGCCGCGACCGGGCCGTCGGTGCCGTAGGCCATCGCCGCGTTGACGCCGGAGGTTTGCTGCGCCGCCGCCTTAATGGTCACCGCCGTGTCGCCGCCCGCCAGCGAGAGCAGCTGAGACTGTTCGAGCTTGAAATCATAGGCTTTTTCAAACGCTGGCAGGGCATCAGCGCGCTCGATAAACTCTGCCGAGGCCGCGAGCTTAAACTCGCCCTTCTCTTTCAGGTAGCGGCTGAGATCGTCAAGCGAGGTGAGCTTGCCTTTCTCGGCAATATCTTTACGCACCGCGATGGTCCAGGTGTTGTTGGCCGGTGCCGGCGTAAGCCAGACCAGCTTATTTTTTTCCGCGTCCAGCTTTTTGACTTTTTCGTACCCGGCTTTGGCATTTTTCCAGGCCGGATCGTTTTCATCCTTGAAGAAGAATGCCCCGTTGCCGGTGTATTCCGGGTAGATATCCAGCTCGCCGGACGTGATGGCACCGCGTACGACAGGTGTGGTGCCAAGCTGTACTTTATTGACCGTTTTCACGCCGTGGCTTTCGAGTACCTGCAAAATGATATTGCCGAGCAACGCGCCCTCGGTATCAATTTTGGAACCCACCTTAACCGGCTCTGCGGCCTGTAGCGGCAGGCTTAGCGCCGCCAGAAGCACCGCCGATCCTGTTATCCCCTTAATAATCGTCATTCTGCTTTCCTCATTATTTTGTGGCCTTTTTCATAGGCTTGAGACAAAAGCGTAGCTTAAAACAGCGAATTTAACCGTTTTTCGTACGAGATGAGAGGCATCCCCCGCCAGGCGGGGGATGGGGAGGAAGGTAAGATTATTGCAGCTCGAATTCGGCTTTGTTCACGCGGGCGGAATCCACGCCAATGAAGACGTTGAATTTGCCAGGCTCGGCATCGTATTTCATCTGCTGATTCCAGAACTTCAGCGCATTCACGTCAATCGGGAAGCTGACCGTTCTGGTTTCGCCCGGTTTCAGGTTGACCTTCTCGAAGCCGCGCAGCTGTTTCACCGGACGGCTCATGGAGGCCGTGACATCCTGAATGTACATCTGGATCACCGTCGCGCCTTCGCGTTTGCCGCTGTTGGTCACCTCCACGCTGGCGGTCACTTTGCCGTCATGCTTCAGGGTCGGCGCTGACATTTTCACGTCAGAGACCTTAAAGGTGGTGTAGCTCAGGCCATAGCCAAACGGATACAGCGGGCCGTTCGCCTCATCGAAATAACGAGACGTGTACTTGTTCGGCTTGTCGGCGTTATACGGACGACCGGTGTTCAGGTGGCTGTAGTAAACCGGGATCTGCCCGACGGAGCGCGGGAAGGACATCGGCAGCTTGCCGGACGGGTTGTAATCGCCAAACAGCACGTCGGCAATGGCGTTACCGCCTTCGGTACCGGCGAACCAGGTTTCCAGAATGGCGTCAGCCTGCTGGTCTTCTTTCACCAGCGCCAGCGGACGCCCGTTCATCAGCACCAGCACCAGCGGCTTGCCGGTGGCTTTCAGGGCCGCGATCAGATCGCGCTGGCTTTGCGGGATGGTAATGTCGGTACGGCTGGAGGCTTCGTGCGCCATCCCCTGCGCTTCACCCACCACCGCGACCACCACGTCGGACTGCTTCGAGGCGTTCACCGCTTCGTCGATCATCTCTTTCGGCGTGCGCGGATCCACCTTCACCGCTTCCTCATACTGGTTGAGGAAGGTCACGATGTCTTTATCGTTGGTGACGTTCGCGCCTTTGGCGTAAACCACTTTTGCATTTTCACCCACGGCGCTCTTAATGCCGGTCAGCACGGTAACGGACTGATCCGCCACGCCTGCGGCGGACCAGCTGCCCATGACGTCACGCTTGCTGTCGGCCAGCGGACCGACCACGGCAATGGTGCCGGATTTTTTCAGCGGCAGCGTGTCGAGACGGTTTTTCAGCAGCACCAGGCTTTCGCGCGCTACTTCCCGGGCTTCTTTACGGTGCAGACGGCTTTCGGCGTTGGTGTCCGCCGGGTCTGAATCCTTCGGCCCCAGATGGCTGTAAGGATCGTTAAACAGCCCCATGTCATATTTCACGTTCAGCACGTGGCGAGCGGCGTCGTCCAGCTCTGCCATCGTCACTTTGCCGCTCTTCACCAGCCCCGGCAGGTATTTGCTGTAGTACTCGTCGCTCATGCTCATGTTGATGCCGGACTTGAGCGCCACGCGTACCGCGTCTTCCGGATCGGACGCCGTGCCGTGTTTAATCAGCTCTTTAATCGCGCCGTGGTCAGAGACGGTAATGCCCTTAAAGCCCCACTGGTCGCGCAACACGTCTTTCAGCAGCCACGAATCGGAGGTGGCAGGCGTGCCGTTGAGAGAGTTCAGCGCTACCATCACCGCCCCGCTGCCCGCGTCCAGCCCTGCCTTGTATGGCGGCATGTAGTCGTTGAACAGGCGCTGTGGGCTCATGTCGACGGTGTTGTACTCTTTACCGCCCTCCACCGCGCCATAGGCGGCGAAGTGCTTGACGCTGGTCATGACCGAGTAACGATCTGCCGGGCTTTTGCCCTGCATCGCTTCCACCATGGTTTTGCCCATCGTGGCGGTTAAATACGTGTCTTCACCGAAGCCCTCCGAAGCGCGGCCCCAGCGCGGATCGCGGGAGACGTCAACCATCGGCGCCCAGGTCATATTCAGGCCGTCGTCTGCGGCTTCATATGCCGAAACGCGCCCGACGGTTTTCACCGCATCAAGATTAAAAGAGGAGGCTAAGCCGAGGCTAATCGGGAAGACGGTACGCTGGCCGTGCACCACGTCATAAGCGAAGAACAGTGGAATTTTCAGGCGGCTCAGCTCCATCACCTGATCCTGCATCTTGCGGATATCCTGGCGGGTAACGGTGTTAAAAATGGCCCCTACCTGCCCGTCTTTGATCATCTCGCGAATGGCTTCTTTCGGGTTATCCGGACCGACGCTGATCAGGCGCAGCTGGCCGATTTTCTCATCGACCGTCATCTTTTTGAGTAAATCCGTGACAAAGGCGTCGCGGGCTTCGGGCGTGAGCGGGTGATTACCAAACAAATCCTCTGCCAGCGCAGGTTGCAGCGCCAGGCTGACGGCAACACCTACAGAACATAGCCATTTCATGTTGTTATTCTCTCTCATCAATAACCGCGGGAAGCACCCGGCCAGACCGTGCGAAAAGCGCAGTGTGCCATAAAGCCTGAAAACCTTGCAGGGTTATTCTCTGATTTTTCTCATGAATACCCGACCGCTCAACGGCTAATCGCGCTATGCTTTACAGCGAGAAATTTGCCCCACCACAAGGAGTGGAAGATGTCTTCTGTTCGAACTGACGATAACACTACATTTATTAACGAACTGTCTCGCCTGGTTGGTCACTCTCACCTGCTTACCGACCCGGCCAAAACCGCCCGCTATCGTAAGGGCTTCCGCTCCGGCCAGGGCGACGCGCTGGCGGTAGTCTTCCCCGGTACGTTGCTCGAACTGTGGCGCGTGCTCAGCGCCTGCGTTGCGGCAGACAAGATTATTTTAATGCAGGCTGCGAATACCGGCCTGACCGAAGGCTCCACGCCGAACGGCAACGATTACGATCGTGACATCGTGATTATCAGCACCCTGCGCCTCGACAAACTGCACCTGCTGGACAAGGGCGAACAGGTGCTCGCCTTCCCCGGCACCACGCTTTACTCGCTGGAAAAAGCGCTTAAACCGCTGGGACGCGAGCCGCACTCGGTGATCGGCTCATCGTGCATTGGCGCCTCGGTGATCGGCGGGATCTGCAATAACTCCGGCGGCTCGCTGGTGCAGCGCGGCCCGGCTTACACGGAAATGTCGCTGTTCGCCCGTATCGATGAAAACGGCAAGCTGACGCTGGTTAACCATCTGGGGATCGATCTGGGCGTAACGCCAGAGCAGATCCTCAGCAAACTCGACGATGACCGCGTGAAGGACGAAGACGTTCAGCACGATGGCCGTCACGCGCATGACCACGATTACATCACCCGCGTGCGCGATATCAATGCCGATACGCCGGCGCGCTATAACGCCGATCCGGATCGCCTGTTTGAATCCTCCGGCTGCGCGGGCAAGCTGGCCGTTTTTGCGGTGCGCCTCGATACCTTCCCGGCAGAGAAAAAGCAGCAGGTGTTTTACATCGGCACCAATCAGCCGGAGGTGCTGACGGAGATCCGTCGTCATATTCTGGCCGAGTTCACTCACCTGCCGGTGGCGGGCGAGTATATGCACCGGGACATTTACGACATCGCCGAGCGCTACGGCAAAGATACCTTCCTGATGATCGACAAGCTCGGCACCGACAAAATGCCGTTCTTCTTCACTATGAAGGGCCGCACCGACGCGATGCTGGAGAAAGTATCGTTGTTCAAACCGCACTTCACCGACCGCTTTATGCAGAAGCTGGGCAACGTCTTCCCGGCGCATTTACCGGAGCGGATGAAGACCTGGCGCGACAAGTATGAGCACCATCTGCTGCTGAAAATGGCCGGGGACGGCATTGCCGAAGCGCAGAGCTGGCTCACCGAATTCTTCAAAACCGCCGACGGGGATTTCTTTGCCTGTACGCCGGAAGAAGGCAGCAAAGCCTTCCTGCACCGCTTCGCCGCGGCGGGTGCTGCCATCCGTTATCAGGCGGTGCATTCCGAAGAGGTGGAGGATATTCTGGCGCTGGATATCGCCCTGCGTCGCAACGATACCGAGTGGTTTGAACATCTGCCGCCGGAGATCGACAGCAAGCTGGTGCATAAGCTCTATTACGGCCACTTTATGTGCTATGTCTTCCATCAGGATTACATCGTCAAAAAAGGGGTTGATGCATACGCGCTGAAAGAACAGATGCTGGCGCTGCTGCACGAGCGTGGCGCGCAATATCCTGCCGAGCACAACGTAGGACACCTGTACAAAGCGCCGGAGACGCTTAAACAGTTTTATCGCAAAAATGACCCTACAAACAGTATGAACCCGGGCATTGGTAAGACAACGCGGAAGAAATACTGGAAAGAGAGTGCCGAAACAGAGGAACACAATACGCAAGCCTCTGATGAACTCTTATAGCCAAATTTAAGAGATTGTTAAGCCCTCCTCAAACGTACTAGAGTATCTGCCTGTTGCCAGAGAAACGTTTCTCTGGCTTTCCAAACAAGGAGCGGGCAGAACATGTCGGCTGTAGAAATTTTCCCCGAAACTGAAATCGAGGTGCGCGACGCCCTTCCTGACGATGCGCATGCCATCTCGGCGATATACGCCTGGCATGTGCTTCATGGCCGTGCGTCCTTCGAGGAAATTCCTCCCACCGTCGATGAGATGCGTCAGCGGATGAAGAGCGTGACCGACAGCGGTTTACCGTGGCTGGTTGCGCTGTATCGCGGCATTGTTGTCGGCTACTGCTACGCCACGTTTTATCGTCCACGCCAGGCCTACCGGTACACCCTTGAGGAATCCATCTATGTGGATGCCAGCACTACCGGGCGCGGGTTTGGCTCGGCCTTACTCCAGGCACTGATCGCCCGTTGTGAACAAGGACCCTGGCGGCAGATGATTGCCGTGGTTGGTGACGGAAACAATAATGCGGGATCGTTACGGCTGCATAAAAAACATGGCTTCGAGGTTGTCGGTCAACTGCGCAGCGTGGGGTATAAGAAGGGCGACTGGCGGGATACGTTGATCATGCAGCGTCCACTCAACGATGGTGACTGGACGCTGCCGGAGTAGGCGCTTTCGCCCGGTGGCGCTTCGCTTACCGGGCCTACGTATCGGGGCCGCTTTAGGGCCGTAGGCCGGGTAAGGCGAAGCCGCCACCCGGCACAGACAGGCGGCTCAGTCGTTCTGCGCCGTCGCCATCTGTTCCGCTTTCTGCTTTTTATACGCCAGCGCTGAAGCCGGCACCGGCTGCACTTTCCCGGTTTCAATCCAGGTGCGCAGGCGGCTGGCGTCCGCAAAGTGGGTATATTTGCCGAAGGCATCCATCACCACCAGCGCCACTGGCTTACCGTTAAACACGGTGCGCATCACCAGGCAGTGCCCTGCCGCATTAGTGAATCCGGTCTTGGTTAACTGAATATTCCAGTTATCGCGATACACCAGATGGTTAGTGTTGCGGAACGGCAGCGTATACGCCGGGTTCGAGAATGTCGCCATCTCCTCACGCGTGGTACTGAGCTGACCGATCAGCGGGTATTGCTTACTGGCGATCAGCAGCTTGGTTAAATCACGCGCCGTCGAGACGTTATGAATCGACAGACCGGTTGGCTCTACGAAATGGGTATTTTTCATCCCCAGCGCTTTGGCTTTGGCGTTCATCGCGCGGATAAACGCGTCGTAACCACCAGGATAATGGTGGGCAAGGCTTGCCGCCGCGCGGTTCTCAGAGGACATCAGCGCCAGCAGCAGCATATTTTTACGGCTGATTTCACTGTTCAGACGCACGCGAGAGTAGATCCCTTTCATCTCTGGCGTGTGGCTGATATCCACCTTCAGCTTTTCGTCCAGCGGCAGTCGTGCATCAAGCACCACCATCGCGGTCATGACTTTGGTTATGGAAGCGATCGGGCGCACCAGATCCGGATGACTGGCGTAGATCACCTTGTTGGTATTCAGGTCAACGATCATCGCGCTGCCGGACGCAATCTGGGGTTGCGCAGCAGCGGTGGCGACTGCGGTCGTTTTGGCGATGGCTGGCGCGGTAGCGGAGACGCCCAGCAGCAGCGCAAGACTAAGGAGTGACACTCGAAATTTCAGCATGATGAGACTTCTGATAATGATTCACGCACGTTATGACGTACACCGCCTGTGTCAACGGATAAACACAGGCTGGCTTCGGCATCATAGCGATCACCGTGCGTTGTCGCCAGCGGAGAATCATAACCAGATGCTGCATTGCTGGCATTTACGCCAGCAATGCAGGGAACTTAAAAGAGACGGTATCCATAACCCCAAAGAATAACTGTCAGGGCCAGTAGCGCCTCAAGGACCAGTACGCCGATGGCAAGCGTAGAGCTGGAGAAGCTCAGGCCCTCTTCTTTATTGATATTGAGGAAGGTTGGCACCCCTACATACAGCAGATAACCGGTGTAAAAGAGGGCAACCGTACCGATCAGCGCGCACAGCCAGACCAGTGGATAGAGCGCGACAATACCGCTTAAAAACAGCGGGGTCGCGACGTATCCGGCGAAGACCATACAGTGTGCCAGCGACGGGCGCTGCGGATAGTTGCGCGCCATCCAGTGGATGACCCGCCCCATCACCGCCACCCCGGCCAGCATCAGGCCATAAAACAGAATGGCCAGGTACAGTCCGGTAAACCAGGAAAGCTGAACCACGGTGCCGTCACCAAAGTTCCAGCCTATCTGCGTAGTACCAATAAACGCGCAGACCACCGGCACCGCTGCCATCAGCAGGACATGGTGGGTATAGTGATGCGCGACCGTTTCGTTCTCGTTACGGATCACCTGCATTTCACGATCGGGATGGGAGAAAAGTCCCCAGACATGGTTCATAACGCCCCCTTGTTGTCGGCCCGTCAGCGATAGCTTAAGTATAATGCAGGCTTTAGATTATTTTATGTACAGTGGGAAATTTCCGTTGATTGCCGCGCGGTTGATGGATGGGGTATATGATTAACGCAGGCACAGTAAGGGAGATGACGTTTACGTAATGGATATCAACGGTCTTATTGAACAATATGGATACGCCGCGCTGGTGATCGGCAGCGTCGCGGAAGGCGAAACCATCACGCTGCTGGGCGGGGTGGCCGCACATCAGGGATTGCTGAAATTCTCGCTGGTGGTCGCCGCCGTCGCGTTGGGCGGTATGATTGGCGATCAGCTGCTCTACTTTCTGGGGCTGCGCTTTGGCCCAACGCTTTTGCAACGTTTTGCTAAGCATCAAAAGAAAATTCGCCGTGCTCAGCGGCTTATCCAGCGACGTCCCTGGCTGTTTGTGATTGGTACCCGCTTTATGTACGGCTTTCGCATCATCGGGCCAATACTGATTGGCGCGAGCCGCTTACCGCCGAAAATCTTCCTGCCGCTGAACATTCTCGGGGCGATTGCCTGGGCGCTGATTTTCACCACGCTTGGCTACGTGGGTGGCGAAGTAATAGGTCCGTGGCTGCATAATCTCGATCAGCATCTTAAACACTGGGCCTGGTTGATCCTGGTTGTTGCAGTGGTGATTGTGGTACGGCTGTGGCTCAAGCATCGCGAAAAGCGGCGGGATGAAGAGTGAGTTCGGCCTGCTGCCCCTCACCCTACCCCTCTCCCCAAACGCTATACACCCTCTCCCCTTGGGGGTGAGGGGAATGCTTATTCCGCAGGCTTAAACTGCGGATTCGCCAGCATAAAACCGCCGTCGACGATAAACGACTGCCCGGTGGTGTAGCTGGCGTCGCTGTCACACAGCCACGCCACCAGGCTGGCAATTTCTTTGGTATGCCCTGGCCGTGCCAGCGGGATTTCCGGCATTGCGCCTTCTTTCACTTCGCTGTCGTCCATATCATTCATCGGCGTGGCGATCGCTCCGGGCGCAACGGCGTTCACCAGAATCTTATGTTTAACCAACTCCAGCGCCATCGACTTTGTTAACCCGCCCAGCGCATGTTTGGCCGCCGTATAGGCGCTGGCGTCCGGCAATGGCGTATGTTCATGCACCGAGGTGATATTCACGATCCGCCCCCCTTCCCCCTGCTTCACCATCTGACGCGCCGCGATTTGCGAGCAGAGAAACGCGCCGTCCACGTCAACGGTGAATATGTGCCGCCAGTCGTCAAACGACAGGTCCAGAAATGGCGCTTTATTCATCGCCCCGGCATTGTTAACCAGCACATCCAGCCGCCCGAAACGCGTAATCAGGGTTTCAATGGCCTTTGCGCCTTCCGGCAAATTGCTTAAGTCGAGATGAATGGCCTCGGCACGCTGCCCGCGCGCTTCAATTTCACGGCAGGTTGCCAGCGCCCCTTTCTCATCTGAATGCCAGGTTACTCCGACATCAAACCCGCGTTCGGCCAGCATCAGGGCCGTCGTTTTGCCAATTCCTGAATCCGATGCGGTAACAATTGCGACTCGCGTCATACTCACCTCCTGATAATCTGCAAAGAGGTAAGTATAGATAATGCGCAATGTTAGCCGTGATGATATCCGCCACCCAGCGCGGAGGTGAGCTGGAGCGTGGCATCCACGTACTGACCTTTCAGCATGAACCCGGTAATACGCTCTTTGAGCGCCGGAATTTTTGCTTCACTCACTCGGGAGCCGGCAATGATCCCGGCGCTGAAACGCGCCTGTGCCAGCGCAACGACGCGCGCCGCATCTTTTTCGATCTGCTGCTGGTGCTGATTTTTGGCGGTCAGCGTTTCCACTTCGCTGGCCGTCCGGGCAACCTGGTTTACGGCATCTACCACGGCCTTGTTGTAGTTCGCCACGGAGAGGTTGTTTTGCGCCTGGGCGATATCCAGGTTCGCATTCAACCGACCGCTGTCAAAAATTGGCAGCGTCAGCCCGGCGGTTACGCCCATTTGCTGCGCAGATGAGCGGAACAGGTCACTCAGGTGCAATGCATCCTGCTGCAAGAATGCCATCAAATTGATGTCAGGGTAGAACGCGGCTCTGGCGGCATCCACTTCGCTCATGGATGCTTCGATATACCAGTGCGCCTCCTGCAAATCCGGGCGCCGAGCCAGCAGTTCATAACCGAGCGTTGACGGCAGCGACGCCTCTGCATCAGGTAAGGCATGCCGGGCGAGCGTGACTGAAGGGGTATGGGTCAACGCATTCAGACGCGCCTCAATGACCTTCATTTTGCCGTGCACGTCAGCGAGCTGCTCATCGGTTTTGCTGGCATTAATATCCGTTTCAACGCCTTCCACCGAGGAGGTAATGCCGTGCTGATAAAGCTCACGATCGGCACCGATGATATTTTCCTGCTCCCGTTTGATTTGCGCGAGTACGTCACCCACCGCGGCCTCGGTCTGCCAGTCCCAGTACAGCCGCGCGACGCTGCTGGCGAGCAGCTGGCGGGTCTGCTCCAGCTCCGCTTTTTGCGCATTCACCTGACCGATGCGGGCCTCAATTTGGGCGCGGTTTTTACCCCATAAATCCAAATCCCAACCCGCCGTCAGACCAAAGGTGCCGTTGGTGTACCAGGGGCCGGTTGTCCCCGCCGCCGGATCGGTCAGCGCAAATGGACCCATCAGCCCCTCTGCCGACATTTTTTGCCGTTCAACATCTGCGGAAAAATCCAGCTGTGGACCCTCAGCAGCGACAGCGGCTTTCGCCTGTGCTTCCGCCAGGGTAATACGCTGACGGGCAATTTGCATATCCGGCGCATCCGCCAGCGCTTTGTCGATCAGCGCGTTGAGCTGGGGGTCGTTAAAGTCTTTCCACCATTCGCTTTTTGGCCAGTCGGCATGACGCAGTTGGGTATTTACAGCTGCGGCGGCGGTTTGCGTTTTTACTGGAGACACCGTGGCATGTTCCGGCGCGCAGGCGGCCAGCATAAAAACAAGAGGAGCACTCAGAGATAAAGTAAGAGAACGTATCATTACGCCATGAACTCAAAAAAAATAAAGGCGCAACTTACGCTTACTGACGTTCCGTTTTTTAGTAACGCGTGGCAATCCGCATATTGTTATACATTTTCATATCCGGAAATTTATTCCCCAAGACAATGATTTAATTTCATGTATTCATGCTAATTATGAATTGGCTGCTACACTTACTTCGACAGACATACGCAGGAGAGGCGAATGAAAATATTATTGTGGGTTATTTTGATTATATTTCTGATAGGGCTGCTGGTGGTAACCGGCGTATTCAAGATGATTTTCTGATTCTGTTGCCCGGCTCCGCGCCGGGCAAACACTTCACACTTCGCTCAGGATTTTGACTGGATCACCCGGGCAATATCCGCAGACGTCTGTAGCGTACGGATCTCCTGAAATAATCCCAGCGCGTCGTCGTACTCTTTACGCAAATAACTCAGCCACTGCTTAATGCGCGCGACGTGATACAAGCCGGTATCGCCCTGCTTTTCCAGCCGCGTGTATTTTTGCAGTAGTTTCACCACATCCGCCCACGGCATCCGCGGCTCATTATATTTCACCACCCGGCTGAGGTTCGGCACGTTCAGCGCACCGCGGCCAATCATCACGGCATTACAGCCGGTCTCTTTGAGGCAGGCCTGCGCGCTCTCATAATCCCAGATTTCGCCGTTGGCAATCACCGGGATCGTAAGCCGTTTGCGGATCTCGCCAATCGCCTGCCAGTTAATGCGCTCGGCTTTATAACCATCCTCTTTGGTTCGCCCGTGCACCACCAGCTCGGTGGCGCCCGCCTGCTGCACCGCGTCAGCAATTTCAAACTGCTTATCGCCACTGTCCCATCCCAGACGCACTTTGACCGTCACCGGCAGATGCGATGGCACCGCCTCACGCATGGCCTTTGCGCCGCGATAAATCAGCTCCGGATCTTTAAGTAGCGTCGCCCCCCCGCCGCTGCCGTTGACCAGCTTTGACGGACAGCCGCAGTTCAGATCGACGCCGTACGAGCCAAGCGTTACCGCGCGGGCGGCATTTTCAGCCAGCCACTCAGGATACTGGCCGAGCAGCTGGACGCGCACCAGCGTACCGGACGGGGTGCGGCTCTGACGATGCAGTTCCGGGCAGAGACGATAAAATGATTTTTCTGGCAGCAACATATCGACCACGCGCAGAAACTCCGTCACGCAGAGATCGTAATCGTTCACCTCGGTAAGCAGCTCGCGCACGAGAGAGTCGAGCACACCTTCCATCGGGGCCAGTAAAACACGCATTCTGAGTACCTGTGAAAAAAGACGCGCTATAGTAGCTGCTCTCTATGTATGTTGAAAGCCCGGCGTTCCATTGCGGAATGTCTGGTATGCCCAAAATTCATGATGTGATCCGTGGCACATTTTCAGGTTTAATTGTATGATGAATACGTCTCAGCAAGGACTTTCACCATGAGCAAATCACTGAATACTATCTGGCAATACCTTCGCGCCTTCGTCCTCATTTATGCCTGCCTGTACGCCGGCATTTTTATCGCTTCGCTGCTGCCGATTACGATACCCGGCAGCATTATCGGCATGCTGATCCTGTTTGTGCTACTGGCATTACAGGTGCTGCCCGCGAAATGGGTTAATCCGGGGTGCTTCGTTCTCATTCGCTATATGGCCCTGCTTTTTGTGCCTATCGGCGTTGGGGTGATGCAGTATTACGATGTGCTTAAAGCGCAGTTCGGCCCGATTGTGGTCTCCTGCGCCATCAGTACGCTGGTGGTATTCCTGGTCGTCAGCTGGAGTTCACACATTGTGCATGGCGAACGCAAGGTCGTCGGGGAGAACACAAAAAAATGATGGCGAATATCTGGTGGTCCCTGCCGTTAACCCTGGTGGTGTTCTTTGCTGCGCGTAAGCTTGCGGTGCGTTTCAAAATGCCGTTGCTCAACCCGCTGCTGGTCGCCATGGTGGTGATTATTCCTTTTCTGCTGCTCACCGGCATTCCTTATGAGCGTTACTTCGCCGGGAGCAAGATCCTCAACGATTTGTTGCAGCCTGCCGTGGTGTCGCTGGCGTTTCCTTTATATGAGCAACTGCATCAGATCCGCGCGCGCTGGAAATCCATCATTACCATCTGCTTTGTGGGTAGCCTTGTTGCGATGATCACCGGTACCTCGGTGGCCTTATTGATGGGCGCGTCGCCGCAGATCGCCGCCTCTATCCTGCCTAAATCCGTCACCACGCCGATTGCCATGGCCGTGGGCGGCAGCATCGGGGGCATTCCGGCCATCAGCGCCGTGTGCGTGATTTTCGTCGGTATCCTGGGCGCGGTGTTTGGTCATACGCTGCTGAATATCATGAAAATTCGGACCAAAGCGGCACGCGGTCTGGCGATGGGTACCGCCTCGCACGCGCTGGGCACCGCACGCTGCGCGGAACTGGATTATCAGGAAGGGGCATTCAGCTCGCTGGCGCTGGTGATCTGCGGGATTATCACTTCCCTGGTCGCGCCGTTTATCTTCCCGATTATTCTGGCAGTCATGGGCTAAAATTTGCGATGCGTCGCGCAAATTTCATTTTCATTTCATAAGTTGCACACATAATGAGATTTGGATCACATATAAAGGCCGTACGGCTCCGTACACTACCGATCCATTAACCTTGATGAGGCAACGTCATGCATCCACGTTTTCAAGCTGCTTTCTCTCAGCTTGCAGAGAATTTGCAATCAGCCCTGGCTCCGGTTCTGGCGGATGCGCATTTCCCCGCCCTGCTGACGGCAGATCAGGTCACGACCCTTAAACAGGCAACGGGGCTGGACGAAGACGCGCTGGCTTTCGCCCTGCTGCCCCTGGCGGCTGCCTGCGCCCGCGCTGACCTTTCCCATTTTAACGTAGGCGCAATTGCGCGCGGCGTGAGCGGAACCTGGTACTTCGGCGGAAACATGGAGTTCATCGGTGCGACCATGCAGCAAACCGTCCACGCGGAGCAGAGCGCCATCAGTCACGCCTGGCTGCGCGGCGAAAAAGCCCTGCGCGCCATCACCGTCAACTATACCCCTTGCGGCCACTGCCGCCAGTTTATGAATGAGCTGAACAGCGGTCTTGAACTGCGTATCAACCTGCCGGGACGCGCACCGCATACGCTGGGTGATTACCTGCCGGATGCTTTCGGCCCGAAAGATCTTGAGATCAAAACCCTGCTGATGGACGAGCAGGACCACGGTTATGCGCTCTCGGGAGATGAGCTGAGCGAAGCGGCCATTGCCGCCGCCAATAAAAGCCACACGCCATACAGCAAATCTCCAAGCGGCGTCGCCCTTCTGTGCCGCGACGGCCGCATCTTCACCGGCAGCTATGCAGAGAACGCCGCATTTAACCCGACGCTGCCTCCGCTCCAGGGTGCCCTGAACCTGCTTAGCCTGAACGGGTATGACTACCCGGATATTCAGCGTGCAATCCTGGCTGAAAAGGCCGATGCGCCGCTGATCCAGTGGGACGCGACCGCAGCCACGCTGAAAGCGCTGGGCTGTTCAACCATCGACCGCGTGCTGCTGGCATAATCTGTTCGGCGGGCAGAGTTGCCCGCCAGTCTGACGAAAAACCCCTCAGTTGAATCGCTGTTTCTTGCGCTAACCAGGCGGGTACAGTAGCCTGAGGGAAATTTCATCATCGGTACGAGCCATCTGCATGTTAAAGCGCGTGTTTTACAGCCTGTCTGTCCTGGTCGGCATACTGCTGTTGATCGTGCTGGGTCTCGACCGCTGGATGAGCTGGAAAACAGCCCCCTACATTTTTGATGACCTACAGGATCTCCCCTACCGTCAGGTTGGTGTGGTGCTTGGCACCGCCAAGTATTACCGCACTGGCGTCATAAATCAGTATTACCGGTATCGTATTCAGGGCGCGCTGAACGCCTATAACAGCGGCAAGGTGAACTATCTGCTGCTGAGCGGCGATAACGCGCTGCAAAGCTATAACGAGCCGGTGACGATGCGCAAAGATCTGATTGCCGCAGGCGTCGACCCGGCCGATATCGTGCTCGACTATGCCGGATTCCGCACGCTTGATTCCATCGTGCGTACCCGCAAGGTGTTCGACACCAATGATTTCATCATCATTACCCAGCGTTTCCACTGCGAGCGGGCGCTGTTTATCGCCCTGCATATGGGCATTCAGGCGCAGTGTTATGCGGTGCCATCGCCAAAGGATATGCTGAGCGTGCGCGTACGTGAGTTTGGCGCTCGTTTTGGCGCGCTGGCTGACCTGTACTTATTCAAACGTGAACCGCGCTTTTTAGGCCCGCTGGTGCCGATCCCAACGATGCACGAAGTGCCGGAGAATGCACAGGGTTACCCGGCGGTAACGCCAGAGCAGTTGCTGGAAATTCAGAAGAAGTAATAACTTTTGTCCTGTGGCGGCTTCGCCTTACCCGACCTACGATCGCGATTTTGTAGGCCCGGTAAGCGTCGCGCCACCGGGCAAAAAAAGGCCCGCTACGTGAGCGGGCCTTTTCATTCTGAAGATCTTACTTCTTACGCGCGTACTTCTGTGAATCCAGCGCAACCGCGAAGATGATGATGGCGCCCTTGATGATGTACTGCCAGTAGGGGTTCACGCCGATGTAGGTCAGGCCGTAGTTGATAACGGTGAAGATGATCACACCGGTCACCACGCCCAGCACGGTCCCCACGCCGCCGCTGAAGGAGACGCCGCCAACCACGCAGGCTGCAATCGCATCCAGTTCGTACATAAAGCCGAGGTTGTTGGTTGCAGAGCCGATACGGCCCGCTTCCAGCATCCCGCCGAAGGCGTAGAAGACCCCGGACAGGGCGTAAATCATCAGCAGGTTCAGAGCCACGTTGACCCCGGACACTTTCGCCGCTTCAGGGTTACCGCCGATAGCAAAGATGTTTTTACCGAAGCGGGTTTTGTTCCACAGGATCCAGACGAACGCCACCGCAATCAGCGCATAGAAGGTGATGTAGGAGAGACGGAAGCTGCCCAGCGCAACAAACCCCTGCGTGAAGGTCGAGAAGCCGCTGTCGAAGCCAGAGATTGGAGACGCGCCGACGAAATCGTAGTACAGGGAGTTGATACCATAAACGATGATCATCGTGCCAAGCGTGGTGATGAATGGCGTCACGTTCAGGTAAGCAATGATGATGCCGTTAATCAGGCCAATTACCGCGCCGATGGCGCACACGATCAGGATCACCACGAAAATCGGCATGGTCGCCATCTCCGGGAACACCTTGTTGGCGTTTTCCATCGACTGCAACAGGGTTGCCGCAATGACCGCCGCCAGACCCACCTGGCGCCCTGCCGAAAGGTCAGTCCCCTGGGTAACGATAAGTCCCGCCACGCCAAGCGCGATAATAATACGTACGGAAGACTGGGTCAGAATGTTACTCAAGTTCAGCAGACTTAAGAACGTAGGGTCCTGGAAAATAATAATCGCCAGCAAGACTAAAAGAACAACGTAAATACCGCCTTCTTTCAGATAAGTGAGAAAACTTTTTT
>OKCQ01000102.1_pt1 | contig 60646 bp, 48 predicted proteins | sample 1610061 | NCBI WGS metagenome assembly OKCQ01 (sample SAMN04436616, study PRJEB24849) | human gut metagenome | biome: human gut; feature: NICU; material: stool | host: Homo sapiens | place: USA: Saint Louis, MO | collected 2009-12-15 | reverse complement strand
AGAAATGCCGTTAAACCCTATAATACCTTGTATTATGGTATATGCTAGGCCACGATATAAATTAATAACTCTTATGATTACTGATGTTATATATAAACGCACTCTATGATTTGTATAAATAAATATTACTACTAGATCAAAACTCTCTTTAAACACTAAAAAAGACCCATGTATTAGCTATTTTCCAATACATGGGTCTTTTACTATTCTTTTATCTGTACATATATTTGTATATATATTTATATACTTTTACCTAACATACTTAGATATCAATATACCATTATATACTATATTAGAATTTGTGCGTGAAACCTGCGTTTACGCCCCAATCTGCTTGGTAGTCACCAGACAAACCTGTAGCAACGTCAGCAAATATGCTATTGTTGCTATTAAAGCCATAACGGCCACCGAAGGCAAGTTCAGTCCAAGTGCCTTTGAGGTCTTGTTCTGTTAATTTCACAACACTACCACTAGCGAATGCAGTTTTTACATTGCCTGTGAAAGCATGACCTGCAGCAAAGCGTGTATAGATATTGCCACTACCGAATTGTTTGCCCAATTCAAGGCCAAGCTTACCAGAAGTGCTATTCACACCAGATTGGTTAACAGATACATTGCCTACATTGAAGTTACGACCACCGAAGTGTGTGAAGTTCAATTGTGCTTGTGGTTCTACATAGAAACCATTAGCGTATTTCAATGTTTTGCCATAGCGAACACCGATGCTGTACGCATTAGATTTTGCATCGCCATACATAGGGTCACCAATTTCATTACGCGCTGTGAAGTCATTAGATACACGACCTACTTGCGTTTCTACATGTACATATTGATCTTTACCAAGGTCTTTCAAACCATAAGCACCAACGGAGAAGGATTTAACCTTGCCAGAACCATCGAATACATAGTCTTCAGAACCGCGAAGGTAGGATACTTGACCACCTACAGTCCAACCACGGCTGATTTTAGCATCATAACCGCCTTGGATGCGTGTATAATCTGTAGCTGTGTCGATACCGCTACCAGAGTAGCTGTATTTACCGCCACCAATGCGAGCCCAAATACCAGTTGGTTCACCTTGTTGCAATACGCGAGGACGATACATATCGTCAGCTACTGTACGCCATGCATTGATATTACCTACTACAGCAGAACGAATACCACGCATATGAGGTGTATCATACGCACCACGAACAACAGGATTAGGATTTACTGGTGTAGGTGCTGGAATTTGAGGTTTTGGATCTGGAGTTACTGGTGTAACTGGTTTAGGGTCCGGAGTTACTGGCGTAACTGGTTTAGGGTCCGGAGTTACTGGTGTAACTGGTTTAGGGTCCGGAGTCACAGGTGTAACTGGTTTTGGGTCCGGAGTCACAGGTGTAACTGGTTTTGGGTCCGGAGTTACTGGTGTAACTGGTTTTGGGTCCGGAGTTACTGGTGTAACTGGTTTTGGATCTGGAGTTACTGGTGTAACTGGTTTTGGATCTGGAGTTACAGGAGTAACTGGTTTTGGATCTGGAGTTACCGGTGTAACTGGTTTTGGTTCTGGAGTTACAGGTGTAACTGGTTTTGGTTCTGGCACCACATAGGAGCCTTGGCCATTACCGTCTTTCCAAGTAATATCCCCTTCTTTTTGATCAGTAGTCAACGCTTTTTTGTAGCTAGACACGATTCCTTTAGAAGCGATGGATACAGTACCAGAAAGGTTTCTTTCACCTTTTACATAATTTTCATAATAAAATTTATGTGCCAAATTATCTAAAATCTTGTTTACATTGCTTTCAGAAGATGTATCAAGGTTATCACCTGTTACATAACCATGCACGCCAGAGCCAGCTGCAGCAGATTTCACGATGAAGTTACCGCCCTCGATGTCAGCCGCATCAAGACCATTTTTTTGAGAAGCTGGTTTACCGAAGTTTAGTCCAGTACTTGCACTCATATCATAAATAACATTGATATGGCCGTCCAACTTATTCACATGGATATCGCTGAGAGAATCTTGAGAAATACGGCTGAAACCTTCGCGAGTACGAGTGCCTATGAGTGTATTGATACTACTACGAGCCTTTTTACCATCGATCATGAACGGCTCTAAGCCACCCATACTATCGTGGCTCCACATGCCTCCATCAAAGGTCATGTTAATCTCGCCACCTTTATCTTCTAAAGTATTCACTGCTTTACCAGAGAATTGGTTAGGGCTATTATGAGCACGACCTAGACCGATGTTGATAACAGATGGTTGCTGTTCTTGATATGGAGGCATTGTTTTATCCGTTACGAGCACATCACCTTGCATGTTCAACACTTTATGTTTTACAGTACCCTCATCATCAATGCCAATGTTGATTTTACTATTATACGCAAACGCTACTGGATATGGAGACTTCCATGGCGCAGTAGTCACGTCCATAACACCGCCATCTACTTGGATGGAACTATTATCTAGCATGCCTGTAATGAAAGCTGGTTGACGATAGCGTTTAGGCAATTGAGATGCATCAGGAGTATCCAAGGAGCCAATGATAACTTGGCCACCATTAGATGCTACCACACCATTCGCAGTCACATTCCCAGTGCTTTCAAATTTACTATTTGCAGTAGTTGCAAAAACGCGTCCCTCAGAATTAAGACCTGCTGCAGCCCATGTACTAGGCATAGCCATCGTAGATGACAATAAGGTCATCATAACAGCAGACAATAAAATCTTATTACTACCTTTCATCCTCTTATACCTCAATAAATACTTCACTTACAATACAATCACATTTGTGAAAGCTCCTTCATACTTGAATATATATCTATGAGTTGATTTATTAGCCTTTATATACGGTAAAAGACAGATATACACTCTCATAATAAAGAAACTTTTTTCTAACACTTTTAAAATATATTTAAAATATTACATCATTTTTAGTGAATTGTAAATGAATTATACGCATTTATTTTAGAAATAATTAAGATTTGATATGTATTAGATAAAAATATACCAAAAGAGGCAACGATTAACTCGCTGCCTCATGGTAAATCTGTCGACTAGTATATTAGAATTTATGTGTAAATCCAGCATTTACAGACCAGCCTGCTTTATAGTCACCGGATAATCCTGTGCTAAGGTCAGCAAAGATGCTGTTATTAGCATTGAAGCCATAGCGACCACCGAATGCTAGATCGGTCCAAGTGCCTTTAAGGTCTTGTTTTGTATATTTTGTAGTATTGCCAGTTGTGTACGCTGTATTTACAGTGCCAGAGAAGGCATGGTTTACACCAACGCGAGTATAGATGTTACCTGCGCCGAATGTTTTACCGATTTCAAGGCCAAGGCCACCTGCTGTGCTGCTTACACCAGATTCGTTGACATGCATACGACCTGCATCAAAGCTATCCCCACCGAAGTGAGTGTAGCTCAATTGTGCTTGTGGCTCGATATACGTGCCGTTTTGGAATTTCACAGTTTTACCATATCGTGCACCAATTGTATAAGCATTTGCTTTCGTTTCTCCAGAAAGGCTTTCACCAATTTCATTGCGAGCTGTGAAAGCATTAGAAACGCGGCCTACTTGAGATTCGATGTGAATATATTGATCTTTACCAAGATCTTTCACACCGTAAGCACCTACAGCAAAGGCTTTTTCCTTACCAGTACCATTAAATACGTAATCATCGTTGCCACGAAGGTAGGATACTTGACCACCTACAGTCCAGCCGCTACCTGTTTTAGCATCGTAACCGCCTTGAATGCGTGTATATGTTGTATCTGTGTCGATACCTTTTGCGTCATAGCTATATTTACCGCCTCCAACGCGAGCCCAAATACCTGTTGGTTCGCCTTGTTGCAATACGCGTGGACGATACATATTATCTGTTAATGTTCTCCATCCGTTGATATTGCTCATGATAGCAGAACGGGCACCGCGCATATGAGGTGTATCAAAATCACCCATGATAACGTGAATGTGAGAATTACGATCTGGCACTGGAACTGGTTTCACTTCTGGTTTAGGTGTTGGTTTTGGTGCTGGCTTAACCTCAGGTTTTGGAGTAGGCTTTACCTCTGGTTTAGGAGTCGGAGTTGGTACCGGCTTAACCTCAGGTTTAGGAGTTGGTTTAACTTCTGGCTTAGGTTGAGGTTTTGGTACAGGTTTATTTTCACCATATACGTATTTACCTTGACCATCTTTATCTGCTTGCCATGTAATATCACCTTCTTTGGCATGACCAGATGTAAGCACTTTAAAACGACCAGATTCAGAACCATTAGATGCAATGGCTACTGTACCTTGAAGATTTCTTTCACCATTAACATAGTTATGGTAGTACATCTTGTGAGCCAAGTTATCTAAAATCTTATTCACATTGGCCTCAGAGGACAGGTCTAGACCTCGTTGAGTAGTGTACACATGAGCTGCTGCACCAGGAGCTGCACTTGTAATGTGAATATCGCCACCCCAGAAGGAATCTGGAGTCAAACCATTATAGATTTTTGTTGGTGGTTGATAGCTTAGATCCTCAGTATCTCCACCTTCATCATTAGGGTCATAGATAAAGTTTACATGACCTTCAAGCTTATCTACATAGAGTTGATTATGCTCACTTTGGGTTACCATATTCGCATAGTTACGATTCTTGGAACCTACAAGTCGATGTACATGGCTAGGTTGCGTACCACCATCTAATTTACCTTCGTGCAAGCCACCTTGATAGAAAAGCTCCCAAGAGCCATAGTCACCAAGGAATACATTGATATGACTTGGATGCTTTGCATCTTTATCTGCTAAATTAAAGGCTAAACCGTCCCAAAGAGATTCTTTACCAATGATTCCAATATTGATCTCAGACGCATAATTTGGGTCGCTTTTAACGATAACATCACCAACTAAAGATAAGTCGTTACCGATAAAATTACCTTTGTTGCCGTCTACGCCAATATTAACAGTACCACCTTGAGCCACCGCAATAGGAGTACTCACATTGCTAACATCATAAACGCCATTTTTAAGGGTAACCTTACTGCCACCTTTACTGCTAATGAAAGGCTTATTATTATACCCAATATCGGCAACAGCCTTATCAATACTAACTGTACCACCATTATCTGCTTCAATTGTAGATATGTGGTTTGTCATTTCACCAGCCTTAAATGATCCACCATTAGTAGCTGTAATAGTCATGCCCTCAGCCATAACATAGGGCACTACAGAGCTAGCAATCGTCAATGCAATTGCTAGGGATAGGTTTGCTTTACATACACGTTTCATAAAAACCCTCTCTCATTTACACACTATAAACTATTATTAAATAATTTAATTATATTTAATAATTATATTCTTGTAAATATGAGGGAAATTTGCCACATAACTATAAAATTATCACAAGTAAAAAAAAGCAGTAATTATAGTTACTGCTAACGTATACGTATATATATTTTTGTATATTTCTATAAATAGATTCTTATTGATTCGCTTATATGTTCGCCATATAATTGATATAGGATAGTTAAGCGAGGTTGGGACTCTCTTCGTCTATGAAGGGAGGGTTGTCTATGAGTGATTATGAGTTAATCATGCTAATCCTAGAAGTAATGACTGTAGTCATTGCTTTTGGTGCACTCGTGGCGCTTATTTGTCTTGGAAAAGACAAATAGCCCTTCGTTATCCCTAGATAATTAGGTAACTGAAAGGCCATTTCATCAATTATTTATTCTCTTGAGATGAGCCCGACGGATCTACTCGCTTGGCTATCTATTTATATTATAGGGTTAATCTTATATATCGTCAAATACGGATAAACGATACTATAGTACACTTATACTGACCAAAAGGCAGCGATCGAATCGCTGCCTTTATTCTTTATCTACGTGCCACACGCATAGCGGCCATCATACCTGGAGATTTCCATACAGATTGGCCATTGTCTGAAACGAGTTTGTTGTTATAGTAGAATACATCTGCATTGTAATAGTTACTATCGCTAGATGATACCTTATAGCTAAGGCCAGATGTAGTGTACACCGTAAAGTTGAGTACATCCCCTACTCTCTTCACAGAGTCTTGGTCTACATACCAGCTATTACCATTATAGGTTGTAGCATACACATCTGTACGAGCTTCTACATCATGTGTATTAATACCGATCAACACGAGTAGAGCTGCTAACATATATAAGAATTTACGCATTAGAATTACCTCCGTTTTATCGTTGGAATACTTGTTTATTATACCAAAAAACGGTGAAATTCGCATTAAAATGGCAACTTCTGAGCCAACTACTATCGGCTGCTCAATATACAATACAATACGTTTCATAACAGATTTGTTATATAAGAGAACATTCAATCCCTATTTCTTATCTTCGTATATCTAATAAAGATATTATAGGTTGATCTAAATTTAGTATCCCATCAATTTGATTTCTACATAAAAGAAGGTATCAACTGCCGTTGATACCTTCTTTTAATTCCACTATATAGTTATTAAGAATTATCTTAATATACTAGTTCTCCATTAAATGTACGATATTCATCACCAATTTTTGTTAAATCCTTTACAAGTAATCTAGAAGTTTGATGATCTAACTTCATAACTAATGTATATCCAATGGATTTAGCCTTATGTATTACTTCACCTAAGAAATTAACAATGTTAAAGAATATCTCTTGAGGAGTACAATCTAAACATTTTAATAAAGAATTATCTTCCTTTAATCTAATACTATATACAGTTTCTCGATCGTCTTCTAACGTAAAATTCAATAAAACAGAAGTTGTCTCTACATCATAATCCAAATGATATGTATTAAGACGACCACGCACTATAGCTTTATTATCATCTAAAATATTTGTGATTTCAAGCTCTATAGGCCTATTCTTATCAACTGAAAGTACATATTTTTTCATAATTAAAATCTCCCAAACAAATATATTAACTAATGTAATCCCCTAGGAATGAAACTCCCAATATATTCATTCCATAATATTTTGCTACACAAATTATAACTAATTATGAGATAGAAAAGCCATAAACTATATATCAAACATATTCGATATATTTTAAACATTAGTTATAATATACATATTTTACTTTATTTAGAATAACCCCCTATTCTCTGGTTATATCATTATGCTCATAAAATTTAGTATAACAAATCAAAATCCCTACAAGAATTGGATAAGCCAATAAAAATTCATTACTCATAAAGCATGCAATCTGCCCAAAGAATGCCACTAGTAGGTAGACTAATGTAGGATTATTAATATACTTTTTAATCTTATATGATTTGTACAATATATATATAATTGGAGTAATAAACAAAATTTCACCTATCAACCCAAACCATGCCAATATAGCTGCAAATTCATTAAGCACTGGATATTCAAATGCTAGAAAGCCTTTTTGTAACACATCTTCTGTCCAACGTTTAACTTCGCCACTATCTTTAGCAAAATCAGGAAATTTATCAACCATATAGCTTGAGTGCAAACCTCTACCAACGCCAAATGCTAAATGGTCTAGTCCAACGTTAAACATCGCAACTGTATTACCAAATCTAGCTGAATTAGATCTAGAACTAGTATTGCTGACTGACTTAACATTACTATCAATATACTTATCTAGAGCTTTTTCTACAGATACAGACTTAGGTCCTTCTTCAATAGCAGTCGTTTGAGAAATACTAGCTTTAATCATAGGGCTTACTACAGAGTCACCAACAATGGCGAAGGAATAGCTAAAAATACTTAAACCAATCGTAAATAGACATAACTTCCACCAAGATTTATATCTAAAGATTAGACTTAATACAATAAAAGCAACCAGTTCGAATAGATAAACAACAACACCTGTTCGAGCCTTAGTTAAGAAAATCATGACAACTAAGAGAAATGCTAATATAATATCAAGTTTATTCTTAGAATTTACATAATGAATACCTAATAATGGTGCCAAAAATACAGCAATCATACTAAAATAGGATGGTTCTAACGCAAGGCTTCTAAGTTGACCTGGCCATAATTCCGGAGGCCACCACCCACTTTGTACAACAGGATCATATAAGCTATTATTAATAGTTATTAATATACTAGCCAAGTAATCCGAACCACTCCATAGCCAAGAAACCTCTATAACAGAGTAGGCTATACATAGTATTGTTAATATCCTTGCAGCATTAACAATAGTATCAAGACCTTTTTTACAATCATCCTTATATAAATTAAAAATGATTAAAAATAGCCCAATTAATGGGAATATAAAATTTCTAAATAAATACCAAACTAAAGACACCATCAGCTTTACTTGTAAAATAAATTCATTACCTACAAATGAAGGGAATAAAGCATATAGTTTTTGGACAACAGATGTATTAATTAGGTACGTATAGATAACAGTATCATAAAAAGGAAAAGAAAATACCCCTAAAATGGTACAAAAAACAATCCAAGCAACAGATATTGTAAAATACGGTTTAAAGGGAACCTCTGTCTTCTTTTTCCATAGGCTATATACAATAAATAACAAAATGGAAAAGAAAAGAAATATCATCGATAGATTATTACCCATTGAGAACAAAGTATACCGATCTGGTATCCGCATCAATGGTAATGAAATTATCATTGCACAAAGCAATAGCTCTTGAATTTTATAATATGCTGTACTAATCATATTAAAACAAACCTCTCAAACTGTTTAATACCTACTGGAAGAGTTGCTTCCTTAATAAGCCTCCCATAATAATCATAATTAAAAATTCTGTTAATAACATTGTCATTGCTACTCCTTCAGCCCCCCACAAATAACACAATGGGAATATAGATAACAGGCTGAAAAATGCTGCCAATACTAAAGTCCGGCTATAAGCACTATTCATATTAAGGGGTAGCATCGTTTCTTCACCAAATACAGTACTAATAGCAACAGCTAAAGGAACAAATGACAAGATTCGTAATACATCAACAGTTAAATTATAATCCGCTCCGAACAATAGCTTGACTATAGTATCTGAGAAGAAAAATAGAGACGTACAGCCAATAAGACCAACAACCAAATACAAGAATATTTGTTTCTTTATAAATTGTAACCCCTTAGAAATATCATCCTTCATCATCTTACTTATAAATGGATATATTGCATCACTGACAGCATATATACCTCTGCGAACACAGGTAATTAATTTATCAGCAGCACTATAGTAACCAACGATAACATTATTCGTAAGCATACCTAATACTACTACATTAGTTGCAGTATACAAGTTAACTGCCAACGAAGATACGAATATAGACCAACCTTCTTTATAAGAATTAATAATTTCACCTATAGTTGGCCATTTAAACAATCCTGTATAGTGTTTTCTTAACCAAACTATTGAAAAAATACCCGCAATTAAAGGCGTACAAGCTTGTAAGAATGCAGCTAGTATATAATCATCTGGAGATTTTACAAGTAAAAATATGCCAAGCATTGTACAGATACGACCACTCATATTCAAGATGGTAATATACCGCATTTTCTGTATGCCTTGGAAAAACCATACAGGAAATAAAACATTACCTATAATTCCACAGTACATAACTTGAAACAATAATATATCAATCGTGTTCCCTAGGAATATGCGTTGCAAATTATAAATAGCAAAAAATACGGCCGTAACAAATATTAATATACATAATTTTCCATAAAAATATTTGGCAAATAGAGATTCTATCTTCTGTTCTTCAGCCTGTGCTATTGCCTTTGGAGCCGTTAAGGAGTACCCAAAATCAACAAAGATTCGGAAATATTCCATAATACCTTGCATAAATGCAATCATTCCAAAATGCAAAGGTCCTAATACGCGAATTAAATATGGTACCAAAATAAAAGCGAGTACATACTCTAAGGCGCGTAGGGTTAGTAGAGAAAATATATTCTCTATTAATACGGAGTAACTCTTCCTCACATTACTTTTCCTCTATCATTAATATCTATCAAACCTTACTAACCATGCTTTCATAATTAGAGAAAATCCCATAGTATTATCAATTAAAAATATAAAGATAATCTCTATGGGTTTTAATCATATGTTACATACAACCGTATAAATATGGTTATGATTCATATTCAATAATACAATTTAACCAATACCCTCTTTATATCTTGTTTGCACTTCCATAATGGGTTATGGCTAGTATCAGCCGTATGATCTAAGACATAGTGCTTATATTGAGTGAGTAAATCATTGTACTCTGTCTTACATTTATTAACATGAACTCTACGAGATAATTCCACATAGGAATTTAAAAGATACAATTGCAGTTCGTTCTTTACACTACTACAGTGATCCATAAGATAATCATTCATATATATATGGGACTCTACGGTATCTGTCATAAAACGTCTACTAAAATTAGCCATGATACTACCAGCGCGTTGTACATAATAATAAAGAGGTTCATTTACTGTTACTATAGTATTAGCATTCAAAAATAGCCTGAAAATAGTAAAATTATCCTCTTGAACTCTCCCCTTTGGAAAACGAACTAATACTGTCCCATTGAATAACTCAGATTTAAAGAGTTTATTCCATACTACATTGAGATCGAATGGTTCCGTTTTTAATAGATAATATCGTAACATATCCATGCCTGTAAAAGTTCTTGTATCATCTTGAACAGACATAGTATGTATACTGATATCATCATCTTCTCTATAGATATAATAATTACAAGATACTATATCAGCATTAGTACTATTCGCTACAGCAAACAATCTTTCACACATTGTATTTTCTATAAAATCATCACTATCAACGAATAAAATATAGTCTCCTGTAACATGATCTAAACCATAATTACGAGCATCGGAAAGCCCACCATTTTCTTTATGAAAGACCTTAATCCGTTTATCTTTCGCCGCATAAGAATCTGCAATAGAACCGCTGCGATCAGTTGCCCCATCATCAACTAAAATAATTTCTAAATTTTGATAAGTTTGATTAAGTATTGATTGAATACATTTATCAACATACTGTTCAACATTATAAATGGGAACAATAATAGAAAGTAACGGCTCCATATACTTAATCCTTTCGCTCTATCTTATATGCAACAATATTATGTCCACAGCGTTGATTCTCAGGAGGCATCTGCATATAGTCATCATACATATTATCTAGATATTCTCTCCAACAGGACATAACAGAAAATAATTGGTCTTCAAACTCAATAGTGGTCATCTTCTCAAAGTCCTTTTTAGGCAATCGTTCCTTAACACCTTCCCCCCAAGCAATTACACCAACATGCTCTGATTTGGTATAATCATAGGATTTAGCCAAACGATCCATGATATCGATACAACGTTGTTTACCAAATAAACGGCACAATGGAACAATAACTAATTTACCTAAAGCATGAATAAGAGATTTCCCCTTAAACAGTTTAGCGCTAGCTAATGTAAGTATTTTTTGATAAAAAATCGATTTATCATAAATCTCTTTCATAATAGACATATCTTCACTAAACCCATCAACAGGAAAAATATCTATCCACAAATACTTACTACGCAATGTATTAGAATATGTATTTTCACAAGGGATATTTTTGTTGATTATAGCCGCATAGGTTGCATCCAAGCTATGATTGATAGGATTTGCAATTAACTCTAATCCATCATGATCATAATGATCTTTTAACGTTAATAATCGTTCGTAATCAGGTCTTGGCATGCAAACATCAATATCATCATCCCAAGGTATAAACCCTTTATGTCGAGCTGCACCTATTAATGTGCCATAACATAAACTATATTTTAAATTATATTTTTTGCAAAATTTGTCAAAATCCTTGAGAAGATTCAACTCTTCTAGCTGAACCTCTCGTAAAGATAATTGTTGCATACTCACTCAATCCCATACTAAATAACGGTAACATTTGTATTAGATACAAATTTATTGAGGACGCGTACCTCTTCAATCATATCTTGATGACTCATCAAGAAGCTTTCAGAGTCCTCTCTAATACATTTTAAGAACTCAACGATTTCATATCGTAAGCCTTCACCTTCAAACTTATAGAAGTATTTTTGGTTTAAGTTCACATCTTCAAAACGCAATTCAAAGAATTCTGTTTTCCACCAAGGCGCTGGTACATAAATATATCCTTTAGAACCAGATATAACTAAATCTCCCTCTGCCTTAGCATTGATTGCCACAGTAGCGGAGGCCATAGCATCATCATAAAGAAAATTAATCTTTGATAAAATATCGACATCGTCAACCTTATGACTTATAAAATCAACGCGATTATAATCAAATCCTAGGAGTTTAAAGATAGCTAATAATGGATAGGATGCTAAGGATAAAATACTACCACCAGCTATTCTAATTTGATTAGCCAAATCTTCCCCCAAAACTTGTGTAAAATTAGCCTCTACATTAAAGATTTTACCAATTTTTCCACTACGGGCCATGGCAATTAACTTATTAAAAGCAGGGCTATACGCTGTTTTTAAGCCTTCCATTAATACTAAGTTGGAAGATTTCGCTAACTCCATCAAGCGTAATGTTTCATCAAGGTCACTACTAAATGGAAATTCTGTTAATACATGTTTTCTAGCTTGTAGTGCTTTTTCAATATACGCACCACGTTTAGATAAAGGCATATTAATATATACCGCATCTACCTCATCTAGTAACTTTTCAGATGAACAAAATTGCTCTAAATCATTAAACTGGTATGATTTATAGATAGTATCAGTCTCATCTGCCTCTGTGTACCCACCTATAATATCAATACCACTAACAAATTTAGACTCATCTAAAAATCTGTCCAAAATAACTTCATTACCAATAATACCTAATCTAACATTCTCAGAATTTCTGATTTGAGTACTAGAAATACCTTGTGTTCTTGGTAGGTAAACTACCTTACAATACTCATTTAAATAATCAAAATAGCCTTCCCAATCAGATCCAACAGTAAATATATCTACATTAAAACGTTTGATATCATCTATTTTTTGGCCAAAATATTCTTCTACTACAATTTCATCTGCAAAACCTGTAGCACGCACATTATCTATGCGCGTCATTAAAGAATCACGAACATTAAATTTGCCTCTAGATTTATCAAAATAGTCGGATGTAACCCCAACAATAAGATAATCACCTAATGCTTTTGCATTCTTTAATAGATTATAATGTCCCTCATGAAACAAATCATATGTTCCATATGTTATCACTTTTACCATATTATTTACCTGTAATCTCTTTAATGACTGATTTCATTGTTTCTACGAGCATTTTATTATCCTCAATGGTTGTATCACCAATATGAGCAACGCGTAGTACATAGTCTTCATTAACGCCACCCGTAGGATTTACAAAAATATCATATTTGTCCTTCAAAATTGTAAATACATCTTTAGCAATTGGTTGTTCAAAACGAATAGGTGTAACCGCATTACTGATAGTAAAAGCAGGAAGAGATACTGGTAGTTCTTTAATTCTATTTCTGAAATCTTTTGCCACACTATCAATACGAGATAAATAGTTTTCAAAACCTTCTTCTTCAATTAAATGTAATGCTTTATTCATTTCTAAACATACCCCAACAGCAGGTGTGAATGGTGTTTGACCTCTTGTAAAGTTCTTTATATATTGGTTGAAATCAAAATAAAGATTCTTAATATGATTATTTTTTACACGTTCTTCATATAATCTATCACTAATTACAATAGGAGATATACCTGGTGCAATACAAAGACCTTTTTGGGAACTCAAAATAGTAACATCAATATTATTACCAGCCATATCATAATGATCAATTAAGAACGAACTAATCGCATCAATTACCAAGTATGCTTCTTTCTTTTTAGCAAAGTTGCTTAATAAATTAATATCATATAACTGTGCGGTCGAAGTTTCATCAATATTAGCAATAACAAATGTAAATGATTGTTCTTCTACGGCAGCAAAGTGTTTTGCGGTTAGCTCCTCACCCTCGTCTAATTTAATCACAGTATGAGGTATCTCGTGGAGTTCACATAAATCGACGAAACGTTGACCAAAAGTACCACCATTAATAACTAACACATGGTCTGTTTCATTCATACAATTCATAATAGTAGCTTCTAATGCACCCGTACCAGAAGCTGTTAAGTAGATGGATTTATAGCTTTCTGGTGCATTCATAAATTTTTTAAGCAGTCTATCTGAATCTAACATAACTTCAGAAAATTCTGTTGTTCTAAAATAAGGAACTTGTTGATGTCTTACATCAAGAATTTCCTGTCTCATTTGAGTTGGTCCTACTGTAAATAGTTTCATAATATAATCCCCTCTTATTATTTCCAATACACTCTATAGTTATGATGCGATACCTGTCGATCTTTAGGTGGTGCTTCCATATAATTATTGTACAAATGACTTAAATAGAAATCGCTATCTGTAAGTCCCCAAAACTCAGTATCCTCAAAAGGATATAAACTTCTATTATCAAACAAAGTTTTTTCGTATACTTCCCGTTTATTACCACTCGCACAATCGACGAGAACACTTATGTAGTTCGAATTGGAAAATGGATACTGTTGGGCATCTTGATTAATCTTTTTGATTAAACTTGTAGTTGGTAAAAAATGCATTAAACTAATAGCACCAAATTTTAAGAATGTACGAACATAACCTTTTAACTTTGCAAAGCTACCTTTAGAGTCTACATAACGATTACTGAATGTAAACTTCATAGAAGACCCATGGAATAACAAGTTTAAAAATTGTTGATGTCTAAATATTTTTTGTTGTGCCTGTGTTTCATCCGGTAACCCATCAATTGGGAAAATATCTATAAATACACCTGCTTTATCAAAATTACGCCATAATGTATTATCAATCATAACTGTTTCTTGATCGAATACCTTTGCCATTGTATAGGTATAAGTGTCATCATTTTCAATAGAAAATACCTGATATCTTGAGTTATGCTCATTATATGTCTTAATAAAGCGATTATAATCATCCCGTGGCATCATAATATCAATATCATCATCCCATGGAATAAAACCTTTATGTCTAACAGCCCCCAACATCGTTCCATAGGCTAATACATATCGAATATCATGTGTATCACAAAAATGTGCCACATCTTTTAAAATATCTAAAGCGACACGCTTAATTTCCGAAAAACCAATTTCTCGCATCAAAAAATTTCTCCATAATATAAATAGGTCTATTATTTAAAGAATTTTCTTTTTAAGAATAGTCCACCTTTTTTAATCCAGTTTTGTGGCTCCATAAAGGATACATTTTGTTCTTTATAGTCGATGTTATTTGCTTCAATCCATACGTCGAGCAAGATTTCGCTTACAAAACCATAAATGCGAGCTTCGTATGTATCGTAATTGGAAATATCGACGCGATGTTCGATTTCCTCCAAGATGGAGAACATCCACTCGCAGTATTGATCAAATAGGTCGCGGCGCATAACAAACATATTGAACATGTGCGCCCATGTGCGATTGCAAACCTTTGTGAAAGCAGCGCTATATTCTGGATATTTTTCAGCGATGATTTGCTCTGCCGCATCAAGGCCGTCGCTGTGATGGGCATGATTATAGTGAGAACGGTTAGATTCAATATAATATTTACGCTTATCTGCTACCACAACAGGATACTCTGAAAGTAGTTTTTCCCATTCTGGACCTGTAAGAATTTGATTCTTTTTATCCTCTACGGAACGCACCTCTTTGCGCGTAAAGTATCGTCTGTAATGAACAAGACCGATATAGTCCGCATCAAGGTTTTTCCAAGCCCAATAAAGGCCTGTTAACTCACAATAATTCGCATTTTTTGAGGAGATATTATCTCCTGTATGATCGCCGGTATAACCAATATCAGCTTTGCCTTCTCGACCTACATGGATTGGCATGTATACGGAATCCTCTGGCATCCAATATTGCTTATGTGTAGCTACTAAAATCTTAATATTCACTAGTACTCTCCTACATGAGTGTTGTCTCTCAAGTCTATCTACTTACCATATGAAAACTTGTTTAAGCTAACTCTTTTTCTACTAATGCCAAAGCGCTAGCAATAACCTTATCCATATCGTAATATTTATATTCCCCTAAACGACCACCAAAGATAACATTGGAAATCGTTTCAGCCTTTTTAACATATGTTGCGTAAAGGTCTAAATTCTTTACATCATTCACTGGATAATAAGCCTCTTCGCCAATTTTCCAGTCTTTTGGATATTCTTTTGTTACATATGTAACAGGTTGTGTACCAAATTCAAAATGCTTATGTTCAATAATGCGAGTATACGGAATGTCCCCTTCCGTATAGTTCACAACGGCAACACCTTGATGGTTTTCCTCTTCAAGACGTTCAGTTTCAAAGTGAAGACCGCGATATTCCAATACACCTTCAGAGTAATCAAAATACTCATCAATAGGACCTGTATAGATGATTGTATCTGCCAAGGCTTCATATTCATCGCGATGTTTGAGGAAGTCTACACCTAAACGAACTTCAATACCCTCTAACATGCGTTCAATCATCTTCGTATAACCGCCCATAGGAATGCCTTGGAAACGGTCATTAAAGTAATTGTTATCGTAGGTATAACGAACTGGTAAGCGTTTAATAATGAAAGCTGGCAATTCTGTACATTTACGGCCCCATTGTTTTTCCGTATATCCTTTGATGAGCTTTTCATAAATATCTGTACCTACAAGGCTAATAGCTTGCTCTTCTAGGTTCTTAGGTTCACTTGTAATAGCAGATCGTTGCTTGGTAATGATGTCCTGTGCTTCTTTAGGAGTTCGAATATTCCACATTTTGGAGAAGGTATTCATATTAAAAGGCAAATTGTACATTTCACCTTTATAGTTCGCTACAGGACTATTTACATAGTGATTGAACTCAGCAAATTGATTCACATAATCCCACACATGCTTTAAGGAGGTATGGAAAATATGCGCACCATACACGTGAATGTTAATATCGTCTTTGCTTTCACAATACAGATTACCTGCTATATGATTACGACGATCGATAACAAGTACAGATTTACCACGCTTGTGCGCTTCATGGGCAAATACAGCACCAAATGGGCCTGCCCCAACTACTAAATAATCAAATTGTTTTTTCATATGTATATCCTTATTTTTTCATACCAAGACATAGCAATCGTGAATAATGATTTTTTCTTAATATATAACCTATCAAGATAGATAGAATTGTAGATGCTAGAAAGCACACAATAAAAGCTTCATAATACAATCCTAATTTAGACCAAAGTACAATTCTGAATGGAATCTTAACGATATCACTAAAGATATAAACATCCATTGAGACAGTGCCTAAAAAGATTAGTAGTGTTTTATATAATCCGATTCTAGATGAGATTTGGTTAGCTATATAGTATGTAATAGTAATGCCCGAAACTGCTGTTACAAGAGTAAGTATTTTAAACACATTAATATCATGTAGTAATGCATAATTACCTACACCAAAAATCACCATAGATATAAGGGCTATTCCTGCGGATTTCATATAATCCAATAGCGCATATTTCTTTATATATAATCCCAAGATAAAGAAGAATTGGAAATACAATATCTCCGATATCATAGCTATAGAAAAGATATTTAATACATCAGATAGCATTCCAATAAGGAAAGATCCAATTAGTAAACCTAAATTTACACGCTTAACCAATATGGCAATCAAGATTGAAATGAAGAACAAACAATATAAGAACCATAGTTCCCCATCCGGATTGATACCTATTAATATTTTCCATATATCTTGCGGATTAATTTGCTGATTTGCAAATTTTGATAAAGCTAATTTGAAAGGGAAATACAATAAACCAATAGTGAAATAAGGAACCATTAACCGTATACTTTTATCTTTTACGAATTTCTGGAAGCCCTCTTTCAAAGGTATATGCATAAAATAGCCAGCTACAAAGAAAAATACAGGCATATGGAAGCTATAAATTATAGTTCGTATCAAATATAGAGGATAACTAGCAATACCACTAGCACTTGCTTGGTCTGGAACAGAATGCCCTAAAACAACAAGCAAAATTGCAATCCCCTTCATAATATCAAAACTACTATCCCTCATAATACCGACTAATAGGCCCCTTTCGACTTAACAACAGCCAACACAGTTTTCAAAAGATATACAATATCGATCCACACGGACCAGTTATGAACATACCAAGAGTCCATTAATACACGCTCTTCATAGGTAGTATCGCTACGACCGCTAACTTGCCATACACCGGTAATTCCTGGTGGTACAAGGTAAAAGTCGTTGATATAGTCGCCGTATTTTACGATTTCATCACGCACGATAGGACGAGGACCTACAAGGCTCATATCCCCAACGAGAACATTCCACAATTGTGGCAATTCATCAAGGCTTGTTTTGCGAAGGAATTTACCAATACGAGTAACACGAGGATCATCTTTTAATTTGAAATCTCGTTCCCATTCCTCACGGGCTGCAGGGTTTTCTTTCAAATATACCTCTAATGCCTCTTGTGCATTCGGCACCATGGAGCGGAATTTATAGCATGGGAACTCTTTCCCATCTTGGCCAACGCGTTTATGACCAAATACGATAGGCCCTGGAGAATCTAAATAAATCAATAGGGCCACAATGGCTAAAATTGGCAAAATCAAGATGCCACCGCAAACAGTAGCTACAATATCAAAGATGCGCTTCATAATGCGGTTAGACTTGCGAGCTAGGTTATTTTGTACACGCAATACAACAGCTTGTTCTTCCATCATGCCACGAGCCGTAATATTACTTGTAGGCAAACCAAATAATTCAGGTACAAAGGCTACTCGTTTTACCAATAATTGCAATCGATTGATCAAAGATACTAACTTTTTAGGTTCTAACCCTGGTGCACAAATAAGAACTGTTTGTACACCTGTATCTTTAATAACATGTTCAACATCGGAAAAAGCACCTAAACATGGATATTCTTTAGCAATAGTAGAGGATTTAGGATTATCATCTACATAACCAATAATCTTGTACGTAGCAATCGGCATGCGATCTAAGGATTTCTTTACGAGCTCTGCTGTTTTACCTGCACCAACTAATAAAACTGGTATCGTTAAATATCCGGCCTTAGAAAGAATCTTGCCTACAATAAAACGGAAGCTAAAGATAAAGAGCAACATGAATAAATAAGCAAAGACAACAAATAATCGGGATACATCGTTGATTACGTGCCCTGTATACATGAGCACAATAGATACAACTACGCCAATCGTGATGCTGCGGAATAGGTTTTTCATAGTATCCCAATAAGGAGATACTACTGAGTATGCATTATTAAGAAGTAATATAGCTAAAAATACGAAAGGTATAACGCCATATACATAGATTTCATCTACCTTAAAATGTGGACTTACCGGTAAAAATGGCAAATTTAACCGCAAATGATAAGCTGCTAATGTGCCTAGCACAATAGAAACATAATCAGCTATAAGCACTATAAATTTGCTAATAAGCAACTTGCTGTGATTATTATATCCATAACTATTCATACTAATACCCCAAACTATAAAAAAAGGTTGTTTTCTCAATACAATTTTCAAGAAAACAACCTCTAAAACATACGAATACAATGTACCAATATTTACTTATATTGTATCATATTCAAAAGTTTAAAACTATGAAAAACCATAGATTTTAGCTATCTTTTATGTAGTTTTTTGGAGATTCTCAGTCTATTTAAATCAGACATAAAAATCAATTAAATAATACGTAAATAGTTTCTAAATAATCTTGTGATTCTCATTTATTTTTAATTGAATCATGATGCCCATAACAATCCAAAACATGCGGATCCCTGATGAATTTCCCCATGTATAATCTATAGATCCAAACAAAAACAAATAGCTAATAAAGCCTACCATTATTGATAAATCATAAGGGTTTCTTGATTTAACATAATGTATCAAAGATTTACAGAATATAAAGAATGAAAATCCTAAAAATCCAATGAGCCCTAATATGCCAGATTCAGAGGCTATTTGCAATAGATTATTATGAGAATGGCCTAGATTTTGAGTTTCTTGTTTTAATTTATAGTGTTCTCGATATGTTTTTTGCCATAACCCAGGACCAACACCTGTTACAGGATGATCCATAATCATTTGCTTATCTGCTTCCCATACATAGATACGGCCCAAATTTGAACCATCTGTGCTTATATTAAAAGTACTTTCAAAACGAGCTACATAGTCTTGATTACTACTAAATGCATATCCTATACCTACAACGGCTACAAGTAGTACCAATATATAGCGAATATTAACAAAGCAATAGCGCAATGTTATGAGTACACCGTTAATACCATTAAATAACCAAGAACCACGGCTTTGATTGCCCCACATTCCCAATAACATACCAAATAAAGAGAATACAGCTGATTTTCTCAGATATGAAGGAAATGCTTTATCATAAGCAGCAATTAAAGCCAATGGAAAGGCCAATGTTAACAACATGGCTAGCCCCATCATAGAGCCGTGTATAACACCACCTGCACGACCTCCTGGTCCTAAGTTATAGCCCAGTAAATATTGTGCAAAGGCCGATATAGCATCGATGCCCATATACACAAAAAATACTGATAATATGGCGTATAATTTGCGAGAACTCTTAATACATAGCAGAATTGGGATGATGACTAATACCTTCCAAACCCAAATATTAAAGAAATATTTTGTGGTCACCGCTATATCATTACTAATTAATGCGGACGGCAATACGCATAGTAACATGACTACATAGGCCCATCCATATTGGCGTATGGTCTGTGGTACAGAGATTTCATGTCGTCTATACCAACAAGTTACTAAGGTCATCAATATAATAAGGCTATATATTAAATTCCCTAGTACCATAGATGACCGCGTCGTACATATCATCAGTGAAATGAGTACGGTCAGCATCATTTCAGAATTCTTAATTATCCAAGATTGCATACTAACCCCTTTTCACCTACATAGTTACAATCTAATTTTCATCATATTAACATCTATTTTATAGATATCTATTTTACACGTAACAATGGTTTCAGATGCTCTTGAATCTCTTGCTCATATTGATCGAGTAATTCATAGCGTTTTCTGTATTGGCTACGTTTTTGTGATTTAATTTCTTCAATAGGTTTACGATATTCCTCTAATGGAATGTTGAAGAAACGCTCATCACTACATACAACACCACCAGATTCCTCCCACAATGGATCTAGCTCAGCTACCTTAGCGCGATGACCGCGTACTAAATGGGTATTTGCATAGAAGCCTTCATCAGATACGGCATAAATGGATTCGACCTTACAAAGGACCGCAATATGGCGTAATAGGAACATAATAAAGTTTTTTGGTCGATATCCAAACATCTTTTTAGTAACTGTTTTAGCATTATCAAGGCCATCTTTATATCCTTGAATCGTGCCAATCCACATAGCGGGCTCCCCATTAAAACCTTTACCAAGGCGGAAGTTAGCATGGTATACGCCTTGTTTACCCAAGGTTAACAACAAGGTTAAAAAACCTTCTTTTCGTTGACCCGGTCCATAATATAAACGGGCCACCATATCAAGGTCTTCTGATTCCCATACGATAAAACCACGATTCATACGACTTACATCGTCATAAATATTATCTGGATCTACAGAGTACATTTCGCGAATGGCTTCATCTGTAAATACATCTTTCAAATAATCAAAATGATTAATAATAGCCTCTAATCGTTCCTGTGGTGTTGAGCTTTTAAACAAGAAATATCGCGTCATTAACTCAAATAGACCAACTTGACGGTCTAATAATGTTGGATCTGGCGTATAGCTTGCAAAATAGTTCTCTAGTGCCTCTATTTCTCGTTTATTGCGGATAGAGCGCATTGTATGGAGGAAAGTGCGTCGCGTTTCCCTCCAACTACGTTTGCCGTAAATCTTACGACCTCGCTGCCATTGTGTTTCTAAATATCCCATCTCAAACTCCTATCCACTAAAAAACTACCAAACCTTATCATTACTTATTAGTGGAGTGTAAATTATCTATAATCGTAACTAATTCATCTGCCACACGATTAACAATGAATCGCTGTTCCACAACTTGTCGTGCCTTTGTGATGATATTTGGCAAGTTTACAGCATCACTCATCACATGTTCCATGGCTTGTTGTAAGCTGTGTTCGTTCAGAGGATCTACAATAAATCCAGATTCACCATCGTCTATGATTTCTCGCTGAGCACCAGAGCCACTTGTAATGACTGGTACACCGCAATACATAGCCTCACAAATAACGAGACCAAAGGCTTCACGCGTTATCGTTGGCAATAGTAAGCAATCTATGGATCTATATAAACCTTCAATATCTCGTGTAAAGCCTATAAATTCAACGTAAGAATGCATTTGATGCGCATGTATATAATCTTTTAATTTCTTAATTTGATCCTCTGTACCAGCCCCCGATATAATCAATCGAACATCGGGATTATTTTGATGAATCTGTTCCAGAGCACTTAAAATCAGATACAAACCTTTTCGTTCTGTTATACGCGCACTATATCCAAAGGTTCTAACCTTATATTTCATGGGAACAGCATCTGAAAAAGACTGGAATCGGTTCGGATCAATACCATTATATACAACGTGGTATTTGCTAGTATCCTTAATAGCAGGCGTCATAAGATCGTCATAAACAAGTTTAGACACACAAACGAAGGCATCTACTTGTGCATTGATCCATCTATGATATATATCTGTTTTACCAGGTACAAGATTATGCTTTATAAACACCAATTTAGCACCTGTTAACTGCTTAAGAGCAATACAGAATAAGATATATTTACCAGAGTGGCATACAATCGTATGAATCCCCTTTTCTTTCATCTGTTTAGCCACGGCATTAACAGATAGAAAACCCTTCAAGGTATAGAGATTGCCAGTTATCACATGGCCCACTTGGGCATACCGAGATTGCATATCTTCATTCGATTGGTCCACTAAGATGTACGCAGTCCTATGTCGTTGTTGTAATTGCTTACAAATATCATATACATATTGTTCACCGCCACCCCAAATTTTGGCGCCTACAACATTGATTATAGACATAGGTTCCTCCTATCATACACATATCAATACACATATAGTAGCATCTATTGATGTATACGAAATAGTGATTACATATACATCAATAGACTATTATCATTTAATTATACTACGACTTATTCATGCTGTCCTCATGGTTAATGAGCCACATGGTCAACATTGTCCAATCTCGCGCATCGTCCTTATGATTATTAATAGGGCGAATTGGCTCAACCGGTTTATAGGACGGTATGTTACTTTCACCATAATCCATACGAACATCGCCCATCATATGAGGCGTAATCCATTGATACGGTGTAACTAATGTATCTGGCTGTTCATCAAACAAGGACGGTACGATGGAATAATATTCGAAACCCTTTGGTGCAATGGCTTCAATAATGGTAGGCATGAGGCTCATATGCGTGCCAATTGGCGCCGTAATCATATCCTTGGTGAAAGCAAAATGTTGTAACAGCCCTACCGTACAAAATGTATCGCGCAAGGTATAGTCTCGTTGAATTAAGGATGTATTATTCAAAGAGCCAAATAGATTAGAGTGGTCACCAGTGACAACGAATAAACTATCAGGAAATGCCTCTTTCATAGCATTAACAAAGTTAAAAATTGCCTTATCACTATAGCGATAGGTAGCCAATTCCTTATTGCGTTTCTTATTGGATTTTAAATCATCTCCAAGGTTTGGCATCACCTGTTCAGGATCATAATCTAATAAGGAATCCTCCATTTTATAAGGACCATGATTGGATGTAGTATAAATAAAATGGAATGTAGGATGTTCTAAAGATTTGATTTTCTCTTCAATATGTTCTAAAAATACATGGTCATAAACGCCTACCCAAGTCTTGGGTGCATGGGGACCACAAAAAACGGAAGCACTTTCTACGCGGTCAAATCCTTGAGCCTTACCAAAGTGATTAAAGTTACCATACGATGCATTGCCACCATACCAATAAATCGTATCATAACCTAAACGCTTCATTTGAGATGCCAAAGAAGTCGGCAATGATTCATGCCAGAAGGCTTCCCGTTCATTGATTTCCATACCCGCATCATAGACACCAGATAAGAGACTCACAATGGATGGGCGAGACACATTACCGGCAGGCAAGAAATTAGGGACTTGCGCCGTATGTGGATTATCTTTAAAATCCCATAAACCAGGACATATATTAAGTTCCTTATAAGGTTTATCAAGAGACCATTGTGGGATACTTTCACCAACAATAAAGAAAATATGTTGTGGTTTATCAATACGAGGACCTGATGCAACGCGCTTGAATGCATGAAGCGGTGTACTCAAATCCTGATCTTTATATTCCTTAGGAACAATACGGTGAATGGCGTCATCAATGTCCTCAGCAGATGCGGTATATTCATCACGAAGGGGACGTTTTAGCACCGTTTCTAAGGCACATAGATCTGGCACTGTAGCACGAGCAAAGAATATATCCTCTTTTACCACTGTAGGAATCGTATCCCATTCTGGTTTATCATCATGAGATAAGGTTCCACCATAGCGGAACCAATAAAACCCCAAAACGGAGGCAGCCACAAGACCTATATTCCAAGCTACAGTAGGCCAAGTTCCTTCAATAGTTGGATAGGGTATAGATGGCAAGGATAAGAAGAAATCTCCCATGTACCAGGATATAAACGTAATAGGAATCAATCCTAAGATGACAAGAATTCCTCGATCTTGATTAAAGAATACATCAATCAAATTACGTTTCTCTGCATGATTTCCATAATGAACCATATAGTTATACGTATCATGGAAATGCTTATAAAAAATCATTTTTCCTGCAAAAGCTGCGTAAAGTATGCAGGAATAAATAGTTAATCCCACTAACCGTACAGAATCTTCTATTTGGTGATACCCATCAAATAATAATGCAGGGAGCGTCACCAATACTAAGGGTAGTAAGAATACATAAGCATCAAAATCCATTCCCCACCAGAAGCCGTAACGCAATGAACCTAATACAGATTTCCAGCGTCCCTTCCATGTAGGGTAAGGATTATACACAATCATGAATATGATTCGAAAGATGGTGCTCAATATAGGAGCCCAAAGCATTAGTTTTATATTTTGTTGTAGGGATAGAAAAAATTGTTCACTCATTTATACTTCCATATCTACTTTAAGAACAATAATTCCCCATAGCAATCTACTATACTAAATCACCAATTATAATTGCCCATTCGATTTATTTAAATAATATAATTTTACATATTTCGTCATGGTGTACATCATATGGTAAATAGATAATAGAAAACCTATTTTTCCATCTAATATGCCGCCTTGCAAAATATATATCTTAAAGAATGCCCATGTAGGACGCAATATAATATCCCCTAAAAAACTACAAGACTTCCCTTGTGCCTTGTATTTATTAGCTGCTGCTGTCGTATACTTATTAAACTTCTCAAAGAATTGATGCCAATTATCATATGTATAGTGATACAACTTTCCTTCTAATGTATCTTGTGGGTACGGGCTGATAAAGGCTTCATGAACAGCACCTTCTACAGTTGCACCCTCTCGAGGCATCAATCGTAGCACCTTATCAGGTCTCACCACACCATGGGTTGCCTGATTATGATGGAACAAGTTATATCGACGTAGCCAATACGCCTTCGGTTCTCCTTGAATAGCTCGTTGAATAGACTTTGCTAACTCTGGTGATACACGTTCATCAGAATCGACAAATAGAATCCATTCACTCTGAGCTTGTGAAATACCAAAGCGTCGTTGTTGTGACCAATCTCCATTTAACGGATGTGGTATGACCTTTGCACCCAATCCAGTAGCGAGTGATACTGTTTGATCTGTACTACCATCATCGATAACTAGGATTTCATCAGCAAATTGAATACTTTTAATACAATCTACAATATGTTGTTCTTCATTGCGCGCTAAGATAATAGCCGTCACAGTACTCATAGATAATCCTTTAGCTTATAAATCAATTACATTTAATACATAAAAATGTGTAGTTTTTATTGGATGACATCCCCATGTTTAATACGCCATGCCGCAAGTTCGCGCATGTTCTTAATCACTTCACCATAGGCTTGAGGCATATTTGTGCCTTGTTCCATAAGTTTTCCATTGTTATCTAGATAGAGTCTATGGTTAAAGACAAATTCCTCTTGTGTAAATAGGCTTGGTACCATCGCTTCATAGGTTTGACCAGGACGTCCCACAAGTTCTGCCAAGGTTGGAATGATTTGAATGCTCATGCCAAACGCATTAGGAGCGAGCCAATCTTTATGAATGCCTCGTCCGTAGAAGATAATCGGAATGGTAGATGCCACATTAGGACTTACTTCACGAGCAAAGGTAAAGCGTTCGCTATGGTCCCCAGTGATAACGAAGAGCGCCGATGGATCTGCTTTTTCTTCACTGGCGATAAACTGGCCCATCACATGGTCTGCATACCAAATATGACCCATTTCATTCAATTGCTTATCGGTTTCAGCGATTGTATCAGGCAAATGGCCTTTTACCTTGTTCACATCATAGCCCTCTTTAGCGACGTTAACGCTATATGGAGGATGATTCGATGTGGTCATGATTACGTTGAGGATTTTTTCCCCTCTATGTTGATCCATATATGCGGAGATGGCTTTAAACATATCCTTATCCGCTACGCCCCACGCATTACTTTCATCGCTTGGCATTTCGGACGCATCATGGAATTCATCAAAGCCTTGAGACAAGGCGAAGTTCTTAACATTTTGCCATGTGCTAAAGCCACCGTACCAGAATACTGTTTTGTAGCCTAGTTTTTTCATAACAGAACCAATGCCTAAGCCATACGGTTGTTTGAAGCTTTCACCTTCATAGTTAGGATATAAACCTGTATCAGGCATACCAGTCAATAAACCGTTGATAGCAGGCATCGTACCTGTACCTTGAGCAAGGGCTAGCTGTGTACTCATCGCTTGAGGGCTAGCAGCATATTTACGGCCTTGCTCAACGAGATAAGCACCAGGTTCGTTGTATTCTGTGAGGAATGGCCACAAACCATAGGATTCACCGAGAACGATGTTAATAGATTGCGGTTGCTCTGCTAAACGTTGGGTTGTAATCGTTCTTGTGAAAGAACCATCAAAATCCTTACCGTTAAACTTACCGCCGATGGCACTAATTTTTTCACTCAATTCTTGAGGTGTTAAATTGATGACCTCAAGCTCATCTGCACGCTTTGCGATGCTTTTAACGCGATAAAGAGCCTGCACATCATCAAGGATGGTTTCGTTTAATAGATTAGAACTGAGGCGCGCCGCACTTTCCCAGTTGATGGAATTTGTATAGTTAAAAGCACCACCAAATCTAAAGAATAATCCTAGTACGCCAATAACTACAGTCAATCCAATGCCTGTAATCCATTGCGTTTTCTTCGTCTTAGGATACCACGTAGTACAAACTAGTTGAGTATTAGCGTAATCGCTATATTTCTTTGTACCCCACGCCAAGAAACGAACGAGGAACCAACAAAGGGCGGCACTCAACACAACAGCACCTACGATGTACATCAACGCATTATATTCATTGATGGCTGTATTGATAATGGCGCCGATATCATCGTTTTTACCATTGATGAGCATCGCATTATAAGAGGAGTTAAAGATCTTATAGAACGGAATGCGCCCCAAGAATAAGAAGGTTAACAGTACCGTTGCAATAGAATAGATAACCTGTTTAATGCGCAAGGATGGCCATTTTGGTACAAAGGTATGCACCAATGTGCCTCCTAAGAAGCCCAATAAACACAAAGAACCAACGGTCTTGAGGCTCAATCTAAAGCCTAGCCATAAGGACGTAAGGATATTTTCCATCGTCACAGATGCTAGCTGTGATTGGAATACTGCAAGAAACACGATTCTAAATGCAGTCAACAAGGCAGAGAAAAATATAAATACCTTAATCTCTGTCTTTATGCCTTCAAATAATCGTTGCCATCGGTTCATCATTAACCCCTAACTGTTTTTCATATAACGTAACTACTCTATACTACCTAACTGTAATTATGTTGGATATTTCTTACACTTAGGTCCCTTACATCGTTTGCATTTACCGCACCCGCGGTCGATAGTCCCAGCACTGGCTGATTTATTAGCACTAGTACTCTCCAGCGCCTTCTTAGAGGCCTTACTATTCCATACGGGAACTATCGTTTCTACTTTTTTTCGGATCCATCTTTTTTGGATTTTTTATCCTTTTTCTTGTCTTTTTTCTTATCTTTTTTACTGAAAGTATCACCTAAGAAGACTGTTTTTAACTTATCATTTAAGACTTTAAGCTTCTTTTCAGCCTTGTCTTTCTTTTTCTTTAATTTATCTTCAGACTTAGAATGTTTATCTTCCTTGGACTTTTTATGTTTTTTGTCCTTTTTATCCTCTTTAGACTTGTTGTCATCCTTAGATTTTTTGCCTTCTTTAGATTTCTTTTCGTCTTTGGATTTTTTGTGGTCCTTAGATTTTTTAGACTTTTCATCAGTCCCATTGATACGCGCCCATTCATCATCTACGTGTTTCAATTGCTTTTTAAGAAGCTTTTCCATCTTCTTATTGGCTTTATCTGAATCTAAACCAGCTTTACCGAATAACAAAGCATTTACCGCTGTATACGGATCAATAGCAGATAAATCATCTTCATCCTCATCCATATCATCATTGAATTCATCATTTGAGGATTTATGTTTATTATCTTCATCCAAGTGATAGACTTCTAAACCTTCAACGCCATCTAGTGGATTGACATCCATATGCTCTACATGTGCTTCATCAAAATCAGACATCTCATGTTTGGAGCTTTCACCAGAACCTGTAAAAAGACCACCCATAGAATGTAATTCGTTCAATTTAATATGATTCATGCCAACTGTAGAATCGTGCTGTGCAGGAATATCGGATAATTGAACCTGTTCCATAGCATACACATCATTATTGTGGCTAGCACCCTTACCAAGATACGATTTATCAGCAATGATGATATCCTCTTGATCGTCGCCTAACACATTGCCAAATAAATCCTCTTCAAGAGAATCATAGGTATGCAACATGGACATCCGTTTTTGAACCTCTTCAATTTGATTCCATAAATCAACGAGAGAGGATGTATAGTATACGCGTTCTTTAACCTCTAAATAAGCTTGGTAAACGATAGCCAATTCAGACTCGTTGAGTCCCTCTTCGGCACCGATTTCTTCTATCATTTGTTGGATCTGTTGATCTCGATCATAACGTTTAATTAAGGCCTTGCGAATACGTTCAATCAATGCTGTATCGATGATTTCCACGGGTACCTCCAGTCTTCAATACACTCAGCCCTATCCACTAACTTAGTGCATACGAATCAATGTATAGAACCATAAAAAATAATTTGATTTTATAATCTCTAATATATTATTATAGCAGAATTTATCTGCTTTTTCCTTAATAATCTAAGTGAAAGTTCCTTAAAAATAGAATAAAACCTCAATTTGAATGATGTCCTAGTCGTACAAATTTAGAACCACTAAAACAAGCCTTCAACATTGAGGTTTCTTACATGCTTTTTACATACTAAAATAAATGAAATTAAAACATTAAAATAATCTGACAGAATATACTAAAACAAGTTAACGGAATACACTAAAATTCGTTCTTTTATATCACGCTCTTCAAAGAGATCACTACAATCAATGGGTTCTTCCTGTTCTAAACGGACATGATTATTCAAGAAGTTTTCTACCTCTTCGTTGACGTAGTAGAAAAATAGTTTAATCTCCCGCGGATGATGATACAGGGAATCAAAGATATTTCCTAGAACACGCTTAATCGTATGGAGCGCAAAGGGATTAAAGAAGAAACAACGATCTGCTTGGTCGGGTAATTCATAGAGCGCCGCATCACCATGCACAAAGCTCACACGGTTGCGAGCAGCTGGGCTTTCACCATTGATAAGAGCCCTTTCATAGAGTCGTTCATCGTATTCAATACCAATGGAGTGACAACCCGTTTGGTACGCCATAAAAATGCTAACACGGCCCTTGCCACTGCCATAATCGATGAGCGTATTTTTCTTGCGAATATGACCGCTATTTGCCAAGCGCTCTAGCACACAATAATCCGTCGGCTCGTAAGGATGATGCTCCGTATCAGACCGACTATCATCGCGGCCTGCTGTTTTTATTTGTAAAACCTGTTCCCATTCCTGTTCACTTGTCATATATCTAATCCCATCATGAGTTACCAATTGTATGACCTATTTCAATACTAAAGTTGATATATATACTATACCCTTATTAGAGCCATATTTACAAATTAAAGGTAATCATGTATCATAATATATGACAAAGGAAGTCAATGTGAGACACGTTTTCACGCAAACAAAAAAGGAGGGTGGTGGCCCTCCTTTTTTTGTGCTAGTTACTGACGGAAGTAACCATCTAGCCACTTGCAGATGTAGTGACAGGTTACACCTGCTACGATGGATACTATTAAGGAAATCAAAGTGTCAAACACGTTTTCACCCCCTTTCTGTTACCAGTCTGGGGCAGTAACACCTATAGTATACAACAAAAGCACCTATCTTAGGTGCTTTTGTTGTATCTAAACACGTATCGATGCCAATATGGTATACTAAAGAGTAATATTTTAATATTCTCATGTGCAGAATTATATAAAAAGGAGTATCTATTTACATGGACAGTGATCTGACCTTAGATTTTATAATTATCATCGTATTAATCATCGCGAATGGCTTATTTTCTATGACGGAATTGGCCATCGTCAATGCTAAAAAACGTAAACTCGAAGAAATGGCCGAAGCAGGCAACGAGCGTGCTAAAAAAGCCTTTGAATTAGCAGAAAATCCAAACGAGATGTTCTCTACTATTCAAATTGGTATTACCCTCGTTGGTATCTTAACTGGTTTGTATTCTGGTGCTACCTTCTCTGGTCCTTTAGAGGATATCTTAGTGGCAAGCATTCCAAGCATCGAGCCCTATGCTGCATCTATTAGCTCCTTCCTCATCGTTGCTATTATCACCTATTTATCCCTCGTTATTGGCGAGCTCGTGCCAAAACGATTGGCTTTAAATAGTCCTGAAAGCATCGCCGTAGTAGTAGCAAAACCGATTTATTGGTTGTCTGTAGCATTGAAACCTATCGTTAGCTTCCTCGGCGTTTCCACAGAATTCCTCTTAAAATTACTAGGCGTGACTGTGAAAGAAGAGGCTCCTGTTACAGAGTCTGAAATTAACAAGATGCTCACCGAAGGCGTTGCCATGGGTGCGTATGAAGAAGAGGAACCTATCCTCGTGGAAAATATCTTCCACCTAGCAGATATGAACGCTGGTGACATCATGACACCTCGTACACAGCTTAAATGGATCGACCTTAATGGCACAGAGGACGAAATTATGGAAGTCCTCAAAAATGCCAACCATTACCGCATCCCTGTAGGTACCGATTCCTTAGATGAATTAAAAGGTCTCATTACCGTATCTGACGTATTAGTTCAAATTATGCAACGTCCTAGCGAACGCTCTATTCATGATATTATTGAATCTTGTTTGAAAGAACCATTACTCATTCCAGAATCCATTACACTCATGAAATTGTTGAATGTACTCCGTACAGAAGGCGTCCATGAAACGATCGTTCTCGACGAGTATGGCGGTTTTAGCGGTCTTGTAACATTACATGATATTATGGAAGAAATCGTAGGTCTCATGCCTTCCGGTGAAGAAGAAATCAAGGAAGAAGAAAATAAAATCATCGAACGTGAAGACGGTTCCTGGCTTGTAGATGGCCTTCTTGACGTAGACGAATTCAAAGAATTCTTCCATATCGATGAAGAATTACCAGGCGAAGAAAAAGACTTGTACAAAACAATGGGCGGTCTCTTAAACGTTCTCTTTGGTCGCATTCCAAAAGAATTAGACAAAGCTAAATGGAATGGCTATACCTTTGAAGTGGTAGATATGGATAATACTCGTATCGATAAAATTCTTGTAACCTATGAAGAACCTATTGTAGTACAAGAAACAGAAGAAAAAGAATAATACCTACTAGCTCATAGACTTATGAGCATTGTAAATTTATAAAGAGTGAGTTCTCCAGTGGAGGACTCACTTTTTTGTATACCCCCTAGCCGTTTACATATAAATATAGTATTATTAAATTGTATAAAATATATAATAAAATCTAATAGATTTAATAGAACTATTATCTACTATATATCTAATAGCTAAATTAGATATATTCTCATAAAATATATAGTCCTATGAATGCTACCTATATGTAGTTGTGTGTCATAGGACTTATGTGTGGTATAAAGGAGAGATTCTATGAATCAACGAGTCATAGCAACCATAGGAGCCCTCTTAATAGGGACTGCCCTCATAAGTGGTTGTGGATCTGAAAAGCAACCTGAGGATACGAGCCTCAAGGTGCGTACTATCACCATCGGTGAAGAATCTGGTACTACCGGCGCTGGCTATGCAGGCACCATTCATAATAAAACAGAAACAAACTTAGCCTTTCAAATTGGAGGGCGCGTCATCAACAAATTCGTAAATGTTGGTGATGTGGTGCAAGCAGGCCAAGTCATTGCTCAAATCAATGGTTCCGATACATCAGCTCAAGTACAAAATGCAGAGGGTGCTGTAAAAGCTGCTCAATCGGCCTATGAATTAGCGGAAACCAATGCTAAACGATATCGCGAGCTCTACGCGCAACAAGCGATTAGTAAATTGCAATTAGACCAAGCAGAAAACCAATTGAATGTTACCTCTGCTCAATTACAACAAGCACAGGCTAGCCTCGATTTGAGTAGCAATCAAAATAGCTATACTAATTTGACTGCTCCTGATACAGGTATTATTACAGCTTTCAATATTGAAACAGGCCAAGTCGTAGCATCTGGTCAAAACGTTGGTACCTTAGCAGCTGGTCGCGATCCAGAAGCAGTCATTGCCCTTCCTGAGCAAGAATTGACTAAGGTTCATGTGGGTAGCCCTGCCACTATTACATTCTGGGCTCTACCTGATGTAACCGTGCAAGGTGTGGTCCGTGAAATTTCACCAGTTCCTGACCCTGTGGCAAGAACGTATACCGTAAAAATTACCTTACAAAATCCTCCAAAAGAGGTACAACTAGGCATGACGATCAATGCTAATCTATCTACTACAGATAGCACTAATATTTCCATTCCATTGACGGCTCTTGTGAAAGACTCTAATGGCAATAATGCAGTGTATATCATTCGAGATAAGAAGGCTCATCTCGTGCCGATTAAGACAGGTGAGTTTGGTAAGAACTCCGTCATCGTTACGTCTGGTTTAGCTAAGGGTGACATTATCATCACCGCAGGTACCCAACAATTACAAGAAGGGACGGCGGTTAGTCAATGAAACAATTTAACTTAGCCGAATGGGCCCTCAAACATAAGTCCATTATCTACTACTTTATGGCTGTGCTCCTCACCTTTGGTATCTTCTCATACAACCACATGGGCCGTATGGAAGACCCAGACTTTACAATGCGCACCATGGTAGTCGGCGTTGCTTGGCCGGGGGCTTCCCCACAAGAAATGTCGGATCAGGTAACGGACAAATTAGAAGAAAAACTGCGCGACCTACCTGGCGTAGACTATACAAAATCTTTCACAGATGGCAGCAAATCAGTTATTTATATTAATCTGAAAGAAAATCTACCATCCGATAAAATCCGCCCCGCTTGGGAAGAAGCGCGGAACATGATTAACGATGAATGGAAGTCTCTACCACAAGGTGTTCAAGGACCGACCATCAATGACAGATTTGATGATGTATACGGCATTATCTACGCTATTAGTGGCGATGAATTCTCGTACGAAGAAAAGCGTCAACAAGCAGAAGACTTAAAACGTCAGCTATTATCTGTTCCAAACGTTAAGAAAATCAGCCTCATTGGGGTTCAACAACAAACCCTTAATGTAACGATTAATAAGGATAAATTAGCATCCTATAAAATCAGTACACAACAGCTATTAACGGCTATCAAACAGCAAAGTATGATGGTTCCAGCTGGTATGATTACGACGGATACAAATAATGTATATCTCCGCGTCAACGGTCTATTCGATAGTCCGCAAGCCGTACAAGATATGCCAATTCGCATCAATAATCAAACCTTGCGCCTTGGCGACATGGCTGATGTAACTATGACCTACCAAGATCCTAGCAACCCTCAATTCTACTATGAAGGCAAACCGGCTATCGGCATAGCCATCTCCATGGATGCAGGTGGCAATAATATAGAATTTGGTGAAGCTATCGATAAAAAGCTAGCAGAATTGAAGAAAACCATTCCTGCAGGCCTTGAGCTAGATCAAGTATCAAATCAGCCACATATTGTTAAAGAATCCATTGGCGATTTCTCTCAATCTCTATTTGAAGCTATCGCCATCGTATTGCTCGTAAGCTTTGCATCTCTTGGCTTGCGAACAGGCGTTGTTGTAGCCCTCACTATTCCAGTCGTTGTGTCTACGACGTTTATCTTGATGTATGAAAATGGCATTTATCTGCACAAGGTTAGTCTAGGTGCATTAATACTGGCTCTAGGCCTCCTCGTAGACGATGCCATCATCGTTGTAGAAATGATGAGCGTTAAGCTCGAAGAAGGTTGGGGTCACTTTAGATCTGCCACCTTTGCTTATCAATCGACAGCATTCCCTATGCTATCTGGTACGCTCATTACCTGTGCTGGCTTCTTACCATTAGCACTCGCAGAAGGCATGGTAGCAGAGTTTACAAAATCTCTATCCATCGTTGTATTTATGGCGCTCATCCTATCTTGGTTCGCCTCTGTTCTCGTCAGCCCTGTTCTCGGTTATAAAATCATCGAAAATAAGGCTCCAAAACCTGAATCTGAATGGACCAAACGAGACCGTATCATGCACAAGCTCAGTGTTACATTCTATGATAAATTTGAAAGACTGTTACATTGGGCCTTAGGCCATCATAAGGTAGTATTACTCATCACCTTAGGTGCCTTTGTGTTATCCCTACTTTCACTACCATTGATCAAACAGGAATTTTTCCCATCATCAACGCGTAATGAAATCATAGTATCTATGCAATTTCCTCAAAGTTCATCCATCGAGTATACCGCAAATCAAGCTAAAATCATCGACGAACATTTACAAGGTAACGAACATATTTCAACCTTTACATCCTATATTGGACAAGGTTCTCCACGTTTCGTTCTCACCTTGGAACCGGAATTGCAACGGAACAATTTCTTGCAGTACGTTATCGTTACTAAATCCTTAGAGGATCGCGATAAACTATACAATGAATTGACGCCATACTTAAATGAAGAATTCCCATCTGCCCTCGTAAATACGCAGTTCTTACAAATTGGTCCACCATCCAAATATCCAGTTATGCTCCGCGTTTCTGGACCTGATCAAAAGGTGGTAAAAGAAATTGCCAACAAGGTAAAAGATAAGATGCAAGGCGATAAGGATTTGCATAACATAGCCTTTGACTGGCCAGATACGGAACCAGTAGCCAATATTCATATCGATCCTAACAAAGCTCGCTTACTCGGTATCGATAGCTATGCCGTATCCTTACACTTGCAAAGTTTATTATCCGGTACAAAATCTGGAGAATACTACGAAGGTAACCAAACAATTCCTGTGACATTCCGCTTAGGAGATAATGAACAACACAACTTAAGTGCTCTGTCCTCCTTACCAATTCAAACAGGCAATGGTTCCTATGTACCGCTTAGCCAAATTGCAACCATCACCATGACCCAAGAGGATGGTATCATCTGGCATCGCAACATGATGCCAACCATCAGCATTCACGCTAATGTAAATGCTGGCGTCCTAGGCAATGCGAAAACAAAAGAGGTATATAAATCCTTACAAGACATTCGCGATTCCTTGCCTACAGGATATACCATTGAACTTGATGGGGCAGCTGAAAAGAGCGTAACAGCTGTACAAAATCTGTTAACACCAATGCCGATTATGCTCTTTGTGATCATGACAATCCTCATGTTCCAATTAAAGCGTATCGCCCTCATGTTTATGGCCTTGCTCACAGCGCCTCTCGGATTAATCGGCGTCGTATTAGCTCTGAATATTACGAGAACGCCATTGGGCTTTATGGCTATTCTGGGTATCATCGCCCTTTCGGGTATGATCATCCGTAACTCCATTATCTTGTTAGACCAAATCGAAATCCACAAAGCAGAAGGTCAAGAACCTCGTGAAGCGATTATCAACTCCGCTACACTTCGTTTCCGCCCTATCATGCTCACTGCTATCGCAGCAATTTTAGGCATGATTCCTCTCATGGGATCTGTATTCTGGAGTCCACTTGCTATCGCCTTTAGCGGCGGCCTACTAGTGGCAACTGTTCTAACACTTATCGTACTACCAGTCATGTATGCAACATGGTATAAGATAAAATAAAAAAATCCCCCTAATATAGTTTTAACACTATTATTAGGGGGATTTTTATTACCTATTAAACTACAACGGCTGTGCCATTGCATGTAACCATGAGCATACCATTTTCTGCACCTACTGTGCTGTATTGGAAGGATACAACGATAACAGCATTAGCACCCATTTTAGAAGCCCGTTGAGACATTTCATCAAGGGCTGCTTGGCGTGCATTCATTAAGGAGTTTTCATAGCTGCCACTACGGCCACCAACGATGTCGCGAATACCAGACATGAAATCTTTCACAAAGTTACGGCCTTCTACGACCTCACCAAATACAATACCTTTGTACTCTTGTACAGGTTTGTTTTCAATATGCATAGTTGTAGTAATAATCATAATTGTATCCTCTCTAATTGACTACAATATATTTTGATTAATTATAGCAAGGCTTTCACCGAAATACAATCACATATTATATAAAAAAGACCTGTTCACTATTTCATAATGAACAGGTCTAATTATGTTATTATTTATCGAAATCGCGATCTAGGTTAACCTCTTTCAATGGAACAAGTTTTGTTTTCTTGATGTATTTGTAACCTAAGTAAACTGCGAAGAAGATTGGCAAGCCGATGTACGCAACGGATACGCCATACCAGTCGATTGTATCGCCTGTGAAAGCGGAGTAGTTTTGGCCAGCAATGATGATGACGCAAAGGATGAACGCCAAGATTGGACCAATTGGGAACAACCATGCTTTGTAAGGTAATTCACTAAGATCTCTACCTTGTGCAATAAAGGCACGGCGGAAGCGATAGTGAGAAACAGCGATACCAACCCATGCGATGAAGCCGCAAAGACCGGAGATATTAACAATCCAAGTGTATGCAGTACCTTCGCCGATGAAGCTTGTAAGGAATGCAAATAAACCGATTGCTGTTGTTAAGATTAACGCTGGCACTGGAACGCCACGGCTATTAAGCTTAGCGAAAATTTTTGGTGCTTGACCTTCTTTAGCGAGTGCGTAAAGCATACGCGTAGAAGAATATAGACCAGAGTTACCAGCACTGAGTACTGCCGTTAAGATGATAGCATTAATGAAGCTAGCAGCAAAGGCAAAACCAAAGCGGTCAAATACAAGTGTGAATGGAGAAATAGATACATTCTCTACACTAGAATTCAAAAGATTTGGATCAGTGTACGGAATTAAGAAACCAATTACTATGAAAGCACCGATATAGAACAATAAGATACGCCAGAAGATTGTATTAATCGCTTTTGGCACGTTCTTTTCAGGGTCTTCTGCTTCACCAGCTGCTACGCCGATAAGCTCAGTACCTTGGAAGGAGAAACCAGCTACCATGAAGATAGCGAGAATGGATTCCCAGCCACCTACGAATGGCGCTTCCCCTACTGTCCAGTTCGCAAATCCTGGAGATGTGCCGCCAATGCCAAAGATAAGCATGAAGCCACAGAACAGGAATACGAATACAGTAATAACCTTGATGCTAGAGAATACGTATTCACTTTCACCAAAGGAACGAGTAGACAAATAGTTCAAGCCGAATAAAACGAGCAAGAACAGAGCAGACCATACGATGGCAGGCACATCAGGGAACCAATATTTCATGATAAGAGCCCCTGCCAATACTTCAGCAGCTAATGTAATAGCCCAGTTAAACCAATAGTTCCAACCTAAGGCAAAACCAAAGGCAGGGTCTACATAACGTTTTGCATAAGTCCCGAAGGAACCAGGAATCGGCAAGTACGTAGCCATTTCCCCAAGAGATGTCATGAGGAAGTACACCATAATACCGATGAGGCCATAAGCTACAAGCGCACCACCAGGACCTGCTGTACTTACTACTTCACCACCAGCTACGAATAAGCCAGTACCGATAGCGCCACCTAAAGCGATCATATTCATATGACGCGCTTTTAGGGAACGTTTTAAATGTTGATCTTTATTAGAGGTAAACTCTACATTATTATTTTGATTTTCAGCCATGGGTCACCTCTTATAAATCTAGATTACGTACGTATTTTGCGTTATCTTCAATAAATTTACGACGAGGTTCTACCTTATCGCCCATGAGAACTGTAAAGATTTTATCAGCTTCGATGGAATCCTCTAAGCTAACTTGTAAAATCGTACGATTTTCTGGGTTCATTGTAGTTTCCCATAATTGTTCAGGGTTCATTTCACCTAAACCTTTGTAACGTTGGATTGTAATGCCATCGCGGCCTACTTCATCAAGCTTAGCTGTAAGCTCTGCATCAGAGTATACATACCAGTGGGATTTACCCTTCTTGATTTGGTATAACGGTGGTTGAGCAATGTAGATATGACCTTCCTCTACCAATGGTTTCATATAACGGTAGAAGAATGTTAATAACAAGGTACGGATATGAGCGCCGTCAACGTCCGCATCTGTCATGATAATAATCTTGTTGTAACGGGATTTTGTAATATCGAACTCTTCCCCAATACCAGTACCAAATGCGGTAATCATGGAGCGAATTTCGTTATTAGCTAAAATCTTATCAAGGCGTGCTTTTTCTACGTTAAGGATCTTACCACGTAAAGGCAAAATAGCTTGGTAACGACGATCGCGACCTTGTTTTGCAGAACCGCCCGCAGAGTCACCTTCGACTAGATAAATTTCAGTCATAGATGTATCTTTTTCAGAGCAATCTGCCAATTTACCAGGAAGGCTAGATACTTCCAATGCATTTTTACGGCGAGTTAAGTCGCGGGCTTTACGAGCTGCCTCACGAGCACGGCTTGCCATCGTTGCTTTTTCGATAATTTTCTTCGCATCTTGCGGATGTTCTTCGAAGAATGTCTTAAGACCTTCAGATACGATAACATCTGTAATACCTTTTACTTCGCTATTGCCAAGTTTAGTTTTTGTTTGGCCTTCAAATTGAGGTTCCAATACTTTTACAGATACAACAGCTGTCAAACCTTCACGTACGTCTTCACCGGAAAGGTTGGACTCATTTTCCTTGATCAAGCCAGATTTACGGCCATAATCATTGAGGGTACGAGTCAAAGCAGCACGGAAACCAGAAAGGTGAGTACCACCGTCAACAGTGTTGATATTATTTACGAAGGACAACAAGTTTTCGCTATAGCTATCATTATATTGCAACGCTACGTCTACTACTACGTCGTCTTTTGTATTTTCGATATCGATAACAGTTGGGTTTACTACTTCTTTATTTTCGTTTAAGAAGGCAATGAAAGAACTTAAACCACCTTCGTAGTGGAAGCTTTCAACACGAGGTTCATCTTGGCGCAAATCGCTCAATGTAATGCGAAGACCTTTATTAAGGAATGCCAATTCTTGTAAACGAATTTTCAATGTATCAAAGTTGAATACTGTAGTTTCAAAGATTTCAGCATCTGGCTTGAAGATAACTGTAGTACCAGTACCTTCTGCTTTGCCGATTTCATGTAACTCAGAAGTCTTATGACCACGAGCGAATGTAATCTCTTGAATGATACCATTTTGAGCTACTTGAACCTTAGTCCATTCACTCAACGCATTTACTACGGAAATACCTACGCCGTGAAGACCACCAGAAACCTTGTAGCCGCCACCGCCGAATTTACCGCCAGCATGCAATTTTGTTAATACTAACTCTACCGCAGACATACCGGATTCATGCATCCCTGTAGGGATACCACGACCATCATCGACAACAGTGATGCTGTTATCTTCATTAATGGATACTTCGATATGTGTAGCGTAACCTGCAAGCGCTTCGTCTACAGAGTTATCTACTACTTCATAAACGAGGTGATGTAAACCGCGAATGGACGTACTACCAATGTACATACCAGGACGTTTACGTACCGCGTCAAGACCCTCAAGAACCTGTATATTCTGAGCGCCATAATTTTCTTCAGGCATGAAACAAACTCCTCCTAACAATCTATCACACTGTACTGGATTGAAATTTGGTACAACACATGTACAGAATAAATCTTATCTCTTTATTATACTATAAAACTCATCAATTCGTCTCATTAAAGTCTTAATGCTAATACCAGATCCATAAACGCAATCATCAGTGACCACATAGGTCTTGATCTGCTCCTCTGGTACCATAGCGATATACTCTAGCGTTTCATAGTGATGAATAGGACTTTTATGGGACTTTCCGCCCTTGGCGTGCACCATAGTAATGATGGATTCAATAGGCACGGAAACGGTATCCCCAATATGAACGTACATAGGAATGCCTCCTCTACTTTTCTAATGTCCCATTTAATGAATCGATTTTCCGCTGTTCCTCTTCTGCAAGGAACTTAGACCGATATTTATTGCACAAATTGATAACGTGCTGATCCGTTAGCTCATCAGGCTTTTTGTGCGTAATAAGCATGGCCACCATATACATATGACGGCGATTGATAGATCCTTTATAAATTTTATCTAGGTAAAAGTATATGGATTCCCGCATCGCTTCTGCAAAATCTGGGAAGGTACACTGTATAAATTGCTGACAATCACTATATTTAAAGTACGGATACTTTCTAATAACCGACTTAATGTCCTTAATATGTTTTCGATGCAATTCATATTCGCAAGTAGGGCAGATGTCCTTTTTAGATTGCATATGCATGCCACATCGACCACAACGATGATAACCATGCTGCTCTAAATAAATTTCACGCTTTCGAGCCGTTATTTGTACTTTTCTGAAAGCAGCTCGTAATTCTTCGTTATCCGTTTGTTCTAACGACTTATCGATAGCTTCTACGTCTTCTTTTGAAAGCACGATATCTGCAAAATTAATACGTTTTGTAATAATCTGTTCATCAGGCAATGAAATCGATGTATCAGTATTAGCTTTCACATAGCTCTGACGTTTCATAATAAAGCGAATATCTTTGATTACCTCTTGATGGTAATACTTGTTAACAGCCTCAATGATACGTCGTTTTTGCATCTGTAATTCTTGCATCCACATGGAATTATCTGCACTGATAACCATATCTGGAGGCTTGATAGATACAATTTTCGTATGATCTGCAATGACATCTCCCACTACATCACGCCACTTGTGAACGAGGGTATTTAATTTATATTGTTCCAGTAAATTCAGTTTTGATAAGGCCTTTGGTAAACAAAGATCAAGGCTGTCCATACTGAACCTTTCCCCCTTCACAAGAAATAAATTGAACAGATTTCAAATCTTTAAAATCGTGAATATCTGTAGTAGTAATAAATGTTTGAATACGTTTATGAATAAACTGCAATAAATTCGCTCGTCTCGACTCATCAAGTTCGCTCAATACATCATCCAATAACAGAACTGGATATTCCCCAACCTCGGACTTGATAAACTCAAGCTCACTCAACTTTAAGGATAATACAGCAGTTCGTTGCTGCCCTTGGGATCCAAATTTCTTTAAATCCATCGCATCAGAAAAGAATCGTAAATCATCGCGGTGAGGACCTACGCTGGTTGTCATCCGATGACGATCCTGCGGCAAAGCTGCTTTGATGCGCTCGTAAAAGCCTTCCTTTGTATATTCTAATGAACCATTGTCCATGTAAGGCTGTTCATAACCGATGGTTAAATTCTCGAGACCACCAGTCAGTTTACGGTTCATCAAATCGATGAGAAGATTAATTTTCTTCAAGCTTTCTAACCGTTTCTTTACAATAAAGCTCGCCATATCGGCTAATTGCAAATCCCATTCTTCAAGAGGAATATTTTGCTTCCCTCTATATTCTTTAAGGATCGCATTGCGCTGCTGTAATAACCGATTATACTGCATCAACTGATGATAATAGGTGGCGCTAGTCTGAGAGATTTCCATATCGAGGAAACGTCTACGACCCGACGGAGTTCCCTTTATGAGTTGTAAATCTTCAGGACAGAATATAACTGTATTTAATGTACCAATCAATTCCTTTTGAGATATTTTAGTGTCATTTAAGCGAATATCCTTAGGACCTTGGCGGAATAACTTAATATTTACCTTTTGTGGCGTATCCTTTTTCTCGAACTTTACTACAATGCCAGCTTCCTCAGCGTTAAACATGAGCATATCTGACGTATCGTTGGTACGATGGCTTTTACCAATGGTCCCCACATAGATAGATTCGAGGATATTCGTCTTACCAGCCCCATTAGTGCCATGCAAAACGATAATCTCCGGATTGAATTGAATCGTTACATCCTTGTAATTACGAAACTGGAATAATTGCAGTGAGTCAATTCTCACCGATTATGCCTCCTCTTGAGTAATTACGAGATCTACATCAAGACCTTTGCAAGAAATCACATCGCCAACGCGGCATTTCTTGCGCTTTTCTGTTACAACTTGACCATTCAAAGTAAGGATACCTTCTTCGATAAAGGATTTAATTTGACCACCCGTTTCGATGATGCCTTCTAACTTCAACAACTGATCAATTTGAATGTACTCCGTATGAATGGGTACCTGCTGTTGCTCTTTCATAACGTCCTCCTATAGTGGACAATTTATAACTATATGGGAATTAGATAACGATGACTTTTAATCATCATTACCTAATAAAAATATGTATATTAATTCAATAAAATATACAGAATTCTGATATTTTTATCAGTTATGCATTCGTACGAACTGGTGTTACTACGTATGTATAGTTCGGATTATTGTCTTGGCGAATGACAACTGGACCATTTTGTTTTAAGAACAAGTGGATGTTGTCGCCTGTGCTATGGCGCAAGATATCGGAGATGTAGCGACCGTTGAAGGAGATTGTGAAAGGTGTGCCTTTAAATTCAACAGCTACGTCTTCTTTTGCCATGCCAATTTCAGTATTTTGAGTAGACAATGTTACATTGCTTTCAGCCCAATCATAACGAATTACGTTATAGCTGATGTCTTTAGCCAATAAGGATACGCGGTCAACGGCACCAGCGAATTCGCGGCGGTCGATAACTGCGCTAGAATCGAATTGGGAAGGAATTACCTTTTCATATTCAGGGTAAGTACCTTCGATTAAACGAGAAATAATATAAATAGATTCAAAGTTAAACACGATTTGTGTACGGTTCCAAATGATGTTGATCATAGCTGGATTATCTGTTGGTAACAAACGAGATACTTCAGCTAAAGTTTTTGTTGGAATGATAGCACGCATTGGCGTAGTTGCTGGTTCATCGATGGTAATTTTCTTAACAGCCATGCGGTGTGTATCAGTAGCAACCATTGTTACTTCGTTTTCTTTGATTTCAAGAAGAGCACCAGTAAATACAGGACGATCTTCGTCTGTAGCAGCTGCGTAGTTTGTTAAATCGATGAGTTCTTTCATTGCAAAGCTATCGATGTTTACATGATCTTGGTCGTGAATTTGTTCAACTAAGGAGAAATCATCTGGATGCAATGTTACGAGGTTGAATTCGGAAGAGCCAGATGTGATGGTTAAAGAATTGCCATCTTCTGGTTTGTAAAGTTCGATGGTATCGCCTGGTAATTTGCGAATTAATTCTTGGAAGTAGCGGGAACCTACAACTAATGTGCCAGGTTCTTTAATGTCGCCGTCGATGGTTAAACGAATGCCGAGTTCAAAGTCGTTACCTTGCAATTCTACTTGACCATTTTTTGTTGTTATGTAGATAGCACCTGGTAAGTTGGAGCTTGTTTTATTTTGAGATACCTTTTGCAATACGTTGATTGCTTTTTGGAGATTTGCTTTTGGGAATGTAATATGCATATGTTACTCCTTTATAATTGATATGTTTGTTATTAGTATTATTAGATTTGTAGATTACTATTTTGCTCTACTAATTTATATATTGTTTATATGTACTGTTTCCATATAGTGTAGAAGCACTGATAATTACTTATCTTGTTTGTAATATTCTATTTTTGCTATCGTAGATGCTCTATAGATATTCTGCGATAGATCTGTTTCTACTGGTTTTTTGATTGTTTGTTAGTTTTAGTAGTAGTAATAGTAGGGGCCTGTTTATATGTGTAAAAGTGAATTGGCGCTACTAACTGTGCTATTTCTCGGTTGTGTATAACTATGTTGATAGTTTGTAACTACTTATCCACATACTCACAGCGAAGTGCGGTTTTTAGGATATCCACAAAGTTACACACAATATATCCACAGAGTTATCCACAGGTTGTTAATTTCTGTTTAATTTCAGAAATCATGTTCTTAGTTTCTTCGTTTCGTTCAATTTCCTTCGTAATTTTATCGTACGCATGGAGAATTGTCGTATGGTCACGAGAGAATGCAGCTGCGATTTGCGGATAACTTTCATTAATCATATCGCGGCATAGATACATGGCCACTTGGCGTGGGAACGCGAACTGTGCTTTACGCTTCTTACCGAGCAAGTCTTGCTTTTTAATATTGAAATAAGAACTTACAAAATTCTGAATACTTTCAATAGTCACCATGTTTACCTCTTCTGTGTGAACGAGGCCAGCCAAGGCTTGTTTAGTGTATTCTAGGTCGATAGATTCAAGACGTTGATCGATGGATGCGGTACCGATTAATTTGGTGAAAGCACCTTGCAATACGCGGACGTTTTCGCTGAATTGAAGCGCCACGTAGTTGATGGAGTCGTTATCGATGCGGATAACACGGTTTTTCTTATATTCTCTTTCGAGTAAGGATCTAAAGATAGCAATGCGCGTTTCTAAATCTGGATTTTCCATTGTTGCAATGTAGCCAGCTTGGAAACGAGAACGGAGACGGTCTTCAAATTGTTCCATATCGTTTGGCATCGTATCAGAAGTAAGTACGATTTGCTTGTTGTTATTTAATAACTCATTGAACGTATTAAATAGCTCGGTTTTCGTACTTTCACGACTTTCAAGGAACTGAATATCGTCAATCATGAGTACGTCGATATTGCGGAACGTGTTGCGGAATAATTTACCTTGGTTACGCTGCAATGTTTCGACGAAAATGTTCATAAAGTTTTCGCTCGTAATGGACATAACCTTCATGTGTGGATGATTTTCCTTGATGGCATTGCCGATGGCGTGCATCAAATGCGTTTTACCGAGGCCTGAAGGACCATAGATAAAGAGCGGATTATAGTCGCCACCAGGATATTCAGCTACATTTTGAGCCGCCCCAAATGGAATGCGGTTCGCGTTGCCTGTTACGTAATTATCGAAGCGGTACGCTGGATTTAGGTTAGATAAGGATAAATCTACAGGTACATTATCAGACTGTAATGTAGGTGTTGTAGTTTCAACTGTTTTACTAGGCGCTACCATTGGCTCATCTGGAATTTCCACAGGCGCTGGTGCGCGATCGATGTAAACCGGCTCTTGATAGATTGGTTTATAGAACTCTTCTTGATGCGTTTTCTCCTCTACTACTGGAGGTAATGGCATCGGTGGAGCCACTACAGGTGCATCATCGATGAGACTTTCATCAACAAAGGTAGTATCTACACTCTCTTGATTGAAATCGAATAACACCATATCCCGATGGGAACCGATAACCGTAGTAATAGCATCCTGCAAAGCCTTGCTAATCTGTGGCTGCTGATCGATTAAGTTTTTAACAAATGTTTGCATGACCCCAATATGGATCGAATGACTTTCGAGAGACATGGGAATCAACGATGACGTGACGCGCAAGTACAACGCGTCAGGCAAATGTTGCATGTTCTTTTTCGCCTCTTGCAATATATGTTCCCATATATTATTCAAATCAAATGACTGCATGACGTGCCTCTTGTGTATAACTATTGCGATAAATGTGTATAACTTTAGGAATAATGTGTATAACTCTTGTGAAAGCTGTGGAAAAACCTGTTATTCCTGTGAATAACCTGTGCACAACCTGTGAATAAGTGAAAATAAAATTCTCTTCCAACCAGATAATGACTGACTTTATAGATTACACAGGTTAAAAGAGAAAAAATGTGGATAACCTTAAAAGTTATCCATCAAAAACTTATAAAAATATATACTTTTTCCTAATTTCAGTTATGATTGTACCAAAAAATCACTGGTTTGTCATTTATTCTGTGGATAACTTTTGGTTATCTGAAGGAGAAGTGTTAATAACTCAGTTATTATCTCATCTTTTGTTCATCAATTACTTTTGGGGGGAGGAATGAAAACTACTTTTATGGAATTACAATTTGTATATGAACTATTTTTAACTAAGAAACGATGATTTATAAATCTAATTTTATCCACTTATTTTTATCTTTGTTTCTAGATTACTTTTAGGAAGGAATTGATACTAATTTTCTCGCTCCATTCTGACGCAAGTCGCTTAAAAATTAGTATCAATCCCCTTTCTTACAAAGATAGATAACCATGTTTATAAATAATAACTGTGGAAAAGTAATCTAGAAACTATTTAATCATCGTTACTAAACAATAAAATCCTGTTCATAAAACAAATTGTAATTACATATGGCGTAAAGGAAAAAGGGAGAAAAAAATATCTATTCATCCCCTCCTTCCAACTAGAGATCAAAACATAAATTTGTCTAATATAAAAAATATTAGAATTGTGAGTTCTTGTGTTGCTGATATTGATGTTACGTTTACATCGTGTAGTGGTGTGTAAGGATATATTAGGGTTATCTTAGAGAGGGAATATAGGGTCCTTTTGAGCGACTTTACGTGTCGTATGGAGCGATGAAGGAGCCCTATATTCCTTCCCCTGGAAACGTAACATCAATTTTTCTCCTTTCCCTCAAGAGGTTAAAAGGTAAGATTTGTTAAATCTTAGATCCGTATTCTGAAAGACTTTTAGGTTTGATATAAAAACTGATACTACTTTTTATACTGGTGGTAGGTGTTATAGTAGTCATTAGTGTATGTTAGGAGCAGGAATAGATGTGGATTTTTGACTGACTTACGATGAGTATGGAAGGAGAAAACCACATCTACTCCTCCCCTTTTTCCAATAAGAGATCAAAATGTAAAATTGTCTTATATAAAAATATTAGAGTTGTGAGTTCTTGTTTTGCTGATATTGATGTTACGTTTACATCGTGTAGTGGTGTGTAAGGTTAAATTAGGATTGCCTTAGGGAGGGAATATAGGGTCCTTTTGAGCGACTTTACGGTTAGTATGGAGCGATGAAGGAGCCCTATATTCCTCCCCCTGGAAACGTAACATCAATTACAGGATGAAATGTGTGATAGAATTATTACAGAAATACAAGAACTCACAAGCAGAATGCCTTTATTATATTGACAAATTTACGTTTTAACTCTATAATTACCCTGTTATGGTATAAGTAAAACAATACAAATGACGAGGAGGTGTTTTACTAATGAAACGTACTTACCAACCAAATACTCTTTGGAGAAAACGTACCCATGGTTTCCGTGAACGCATGAAAACTATCGGTGGCCGTCTCGTTTTAAAAAGAAGACGTGCAAAAGGCAGAAAACGCTTATCTGCATAATATAATAGCTGTTAGGCAGGAGAAAAAACTTGGCGCTGCTGCCAAGTTTTTCTATTCTTAGGACTTAAGGACAATGCATATGGATTATTGCCTCAAAAAAGCAAGACGACTGACGCACAATAATGAATATCGCCTTGTGTATAAGCACGGTAAATACGAAGTAGGCCGTATGTGTGTACTATATCGTATGCCCGTGGCGAAGCAATCGACTCGCATTGGTTTTGTAACCGGCAAAAAGGTTGGTTGTGCTGTAGAGCGCAACCGAGCTAGACGCCTTATGAAAGAGGTATATCGCCTCAATCAACATTCCATACGCGAAGGGTATCATATCGTAATTGTTGGACGTGGCCCTCTGAAAAACGCTACCTATGAAAAAGCGGAAAAGGAAATTTTGTATCTCTTGCGAAAAAGCAAATTGTTGATACAAAATGATAAATAGGACCACAAGTTAGAAGGCTTTGGTCCTTTTTTGTGTATATGGAGGTTTCCATGAAACGCTGTATAACCGCGCTTTTACGACTTTTAATTAGGTTCTATCAGCTTGCCATATCTCCCTTAAAACCTGGATGTTGCCGTTATTATCCGACATGTTCCACATATACTCTGCAGGCCATCGAAAAATATGGTCCTTTGAAAGGTAGCTGGATGGGTTTAAAACGCATTCTTCGCTGCCATCCTTTTCACAAGGGTGGCTACGATCCAGTTCCCTAACCTATTTGGGCTTAGGCTGGATGCGTTCTGTGAAAGCAACTTTCACAAAAACCATCGAGCACAGTTTTGGAAATACCTGAGCATCTGTATGGATGAAATTTAGACCATACCATAACGATATATAGATGCGCAAAGGACGGTTTCGGACTGTAAGAAAAAGGAGAAACAATGGAATTCTTAAGTAGTATATTCCACCCTATCGTTGAATTGATGACTACATTGGTAACCTATGCGTTCCAATTAACTCAAATGGTAGGCTATCCAAGCTACGGTGTGGCTATTATCCTTTTAACAATCGTTATCAAAGCGATTTTGGCACCACTTACTGTAAAACAAATCAAATCCATGAAGGCTATGCAAGAGTTACAGCCTCGCATGAAAGAATTGCAAGACAAATACAAAAACGATCCTGCAAAACTTCAAGCTGAAATGGGTGCATTGTACAAAGAAATGGGCGTTAACCCATTAGCAGGCTGCTTGCCTCTATTGGTGCAAATGCCATTCTTGATCGCTATCTTCTATGCTTTACAAGGCTATCCATACGATCAAAACTATGTACAATTCTTATGGCTTCCTAGTCTTGGCGAACCAGATCCAATGTACATCTTGCCAGTATTGAGTGCGGCATCCACATGGATTATGTCCAAGCAAACTAGTAGCGGTGCATCTGGTGCTGCTGCGCAACAACAAAAGATTATGACAATCTTTATGCCTTTATTCATTGGTTACATTTCCCTTAACTTCCCATCTGGCTTAGTTATTTACTGGATCGTATCCAATGTATTCCAATTTGTGCAACAACATTTCATTTACAAAGGCTTAGAAGCTAAGAAATAGGAGACACTATGGAATTTATCGATGTATCTGCTAAAACCATTGAAGATGCCATTGCCAAAGGCGTAGCTCAATTGGCTGCAGAAGGCCAAGAATTGGTAGAAACTAAAGTCTTGGAACAACCTTCTAATGGCTTCTTGGGCATTGGTCGTAAACCAGCAGTTGTTCGCTTATTCTTCACATCTGTAGCTAAAACTGCTACTCAAGAAGAAGTAGCTCATGTAGAAGAACAATCTGTAGCTGTTGCTTCCCAGCCGGTGGCAACAACTGAAACAGAAGTAGAAGACACAGCAGTTGAAGCTTCTGTAGAAGAAAAACCTTCTAAAAAGGAACTTTCAAAAGAAGATCAACAAGAAATCGCTGAAAAAGGTAAACAATTCCTCGATGATATGTTTACTCAAATGGGCCTCACTGTGGTTATCGAAAAAATGATGACTAAAGATAAGATTACATTCCAAGTACACGGCGAAGATTTGGGTATTTTGATCGGTAAACATGGTCAAACATTGGATGCTATTCAATACTTAACAAATCTCGTGGCTCATAAGGATGTATCTGGCCACTGCCATATCGTTGTAGATGTGGAAAACTATCGTTCTCGCCGAGAAGAAACATTGGTAAATCTCGCGAAACGCTTGGCTTCTAAGGTGAAACGCAACCGTCAAAAGGTTTCCTTAGAACCAATGAATGCTTTTGAACGTAAAATCATTCACACTGCCCTTCAAGGCGACAAAAACGTTGTTACTAACAGTGAAGGGGACGAACCGTTCCGTCACGTTGTGATTATGTACAAAAAATAAAATATAGTGGTGCAGCTTTCAAGTAACTGAGGTTATCGGTTGCTTGAGGGCTGTCCTCTTTATTCTTTAGGTTATGGTGAAAGCTAACCTAAGTTAATCTTCGCATGCAAAGATTAGTTTAGTTTAACTTTCACAGGCGAAGAACATATACAAAAGCAAATACTAGATAATCGAAATACGGAGATATGTATGTATATAGATGATACAATAGCGGCCATTGCGACGCCGCCCGGTATCGGCGGGGTTGGTATTATTCGGGTCAGCGGCAAGGATAGTTTTCCTATTGTAAATAGCCTGTTCAAGAGCGCTGGCACCGTTCCTTTGATGGACCGCCAAAATAGAACGATACAATATGGGACCATTGTGGATCCCGGAACGAACAAGACCATCGACGAGGTTCTTGTATTATTAATGAAAGGCCCTCATTCCTACACGGCAGAGGATGTAGTAGAAATTCAGTGTCACGGCGGTATTGTGCCGGTTCGACAAATTCTGAAATTGCTCGTAAATCACGATGTGCGCATGGCCGAAGCCGGCGAATTTACGAAGCGCGCCTTTATGAACGGACGCATCGACCTCACCCAAGCAGAGGCGATTATTGATATTATTGAAGCAAAAACGGAGGACTCCCTCTCCCTCGCTGTATCGCAGCTAGATGGGACCGTTTCATCCTTTGTAAAAGATGTGCGTGAACAGCTCATCGCTATGATTGCCCATTTAGAGGTAACTATCGACTATCCTGAAGAGGATATTGAGGATGTAACGAGCCAAGAGGTTCGTGAACAGCTAGAGCCTATTTTGAAAGCTATGGATGATCTCTTGTCCACAGCGAATACAGGACGACTCATTCGCGATGGTATTACGACGGTTATTGTAGGTCGTCCGAACGCAGGTAAATCGAGCCTTATGAACGCTCTCTTGCGTGAAAACCGCGCCATTGTAACGGATATTCCTGGTACGACGCGGGACAGTATTGAAGAATATATGACTGTAGAAGGCATTTCTCTGCGCCTCATCGATACGGCAGGTATTCGCGATACTCAAGATACGGTAGAAGCCCTCGGTGTAGAGCGTGCTCGTGATTATATCAACAAAGCAGACATCGTGCTCTGCGTTATCGACGGGTCTACTCCATTAACCCCTGAAGAAATCGAAATTTTGACCTCTGTGAGCGGTTTGAATACTATCGTACTCCTCAATAAGTCCGATATGGCACAAGTCGTTACAGACGAACATATTAAAGAACACGGAAATTTTACGGCTATCGAACGCATCAGTGCTAAAGAAGGCGAAGGCTCTGCAGTTCTCTCCAAATGGGTGCAAGAACTCGTCTACGGCGGTCGCGTAAAACAAGACAACAGCGCCATGATCAGTAACGTGCGCCACATCAGCCTCATGGAACAAGCGAAGGCTCAAGTTGAACAAGCCCTCTCCTCCATCGACATGGGCATGCCAGTAGACTTTGTAGCTACCGACCTGCGCAGCGCCTGGGAACTACTAGGCGACATCACAGGCGACACCATCCGTGAAAGCATGATCGACGAATTATTCAGCCGTTTTTGCCTTGGTAAGTGATTTAAACTTTCACAATAAGATAAGTAACAAATATAAGGAATTCAATTGATATGTACACAGTAGATAATTATGATGTCATCGTCATCGGTGGTGGTCATGCTGGTTGTGAGGCGGCTCTCGCCGCTGCCCGCATGGGTCATCGCACATTGATGGCGACCATCAGTTTAGATAATATTGCGCTTATGCCATGTAATCCTGCCGTTGGTGGTCCTGGTAAAAGCCATCTTGTTTATGAGCTTGATGCTTTAGGCGGTCAAATGGGTATCAATGCGGATGCTACGGCTATTCAAATGCGTATGCTCAATATGGGTAAAGGCCCTGCCGTTCATTCCTTGCGCTGCCAATCGGATAAAATCAAATACCAACATTTGATGAAACAAACCATTGAAAATACGGAGAACCTTAATGTTAAGCAAATCATGGTGACGGAGCTTAAGGTTGAGGATGGCAAGGTAACAGGTATCGTTACAGAGCTTGGCGAATTCTATGGTGCTAAAGCTGTCGTTCTTTGTACAGGTACCTATTTGAAAGGTAAAATCCTCATCGGCGACATCGACTACGTAGGTGGCCCAAATGGTCAACGCGTAGCGGAACACTTTTCTCAATCCTTGCTCGATAATGGCATTGAGTTGATGCGCTTTAAGACTGGTACGCCAGCTCGTGTAGATAAACGAACTCTTAACCTTGAAAACATGGAGGTTCAAGAAGGCGATACACATCACCACTCCTTCTCCTTCATGGATGAATGGATCAACCGTAATGAAGATGTATGTTGGTTGACCTATACTAACAAAGAAACGCACGAAATTATTACGAGCAATATTCACCGCGCTCCAATGTATAGCGGTAAAATCGAAGGTGTAGGCCCTCGTTACTGCCCTTCTATCGAAGATAAAGTAGTGCGCTTTGCCGATAAAGAACGCCATCAATTATTCGTAGAACCAGAAGGTACAGGCACAAATGAAATGTACGTACAAGGTATGAGTACATCCCTTCCTATGGACGTACAATACGCGTTTCTTCGTACTATTCCAGGCCTTGAAAATGTAGAAATCATGCGCCCAGCGTATGCGATTGAATACGATTGCTTGAACCCAACACAATTGACACCAGCCCTTCAAGTGAAACATATTGAAGGCCTCTACTCTGCTGGTCAAGCCAATGGTACATCTGGCTATGAAGAAGCGGCTGCTCAAGGCCTCATGGCTGGTATTAATGCGGCATTGTGGCTTGAAGGTAAAGAACCGTTTATCCTTGCTCGCTCTGAAGCATACATCGGTGTTCTTATCGATGATCTCGTAACAAAAGGTACAAACGAACCGTACCGCATGATGACGAGCCGCAGTGAATATCGTTTGTTGCTTCGTCAAGACAACGCGGACATGCGTCTTACTGAAAAAGGCCGTGCTATCGGTCTTGTAAAAGACGATCGTTGGGCTAAATTCACAGCTAAGAAAGCTGCTATCGAAGAAGCGATGGATATGTTACGAAATACACCTGTAAATCCATCCAAAGAAACACAAGCTTTGCTTGAAAGTTTAGGTACAGCACCTATTAGAACAGGTATTCACGCTTATGATTTAGTAAAACGTAATGAACTCTCCTACGCTATCGTAGCCGATGCATTTGGTTTAAAACGCTATACTCCTGATGTTGAAGAAGCTGTTGATATCTCCATTACTTACGAAGGTTATATCAAAAAGCAAATGGACCAAGTTGATAAGGTTCGCAAACTAGAAGAAAAAATTCTTCCAAAAGAATGGGACTATACACAAATTAAGGGCATTTCTCTTGAAGCTCAACAAAAGCTCAATAAAATCCGCCCTCACTCCATCGGCCAAGCAAGCCGTATCTCTGGCGTATCCCCAGCGGACGTATCTGTTCTATTGATCCAATTAGAACAATACAATCGAAGCAAATAAAATATGTGATAACATACAAAAAAGCTAGTTAATCCTATGATTAACTAGCTTTTTTAGTAAATACTTAATAGGTTGAATTAGCTTAATGGTTTAGACCAATCTTCCACTTCTAATTGATTAACTCTTTTAAACTCTTTTGTATTGTTAGTAACGATAGTAAGACCCTTTGATTTTGCATGACTAGCAATGAGTAAATCCATAGGACCAATAATTTTTCCTTGTGATTGTAAATCAGCTTTTATTTTTCCATACTCTTCAGCAGCGTGACTATCGAAATCAATAATCTGTATAGGTGATAATAAAAGTGTTAAAGCTAATCTATTTTTATCTTTTGATTGGCTTTTTTCTACACCATGCATTAGTTCAGCATATGTAATTGATGAAATACATATATCTGAAGGATGATGTTTCAATATTTTCTGTAGTACAACTTCTGGCTCTTGTTTGATAGCATAAATACATATATTAGTATCTAACATATACTTCATAAGGCTTCACGCTCCTGATGATCAATATCTTCCCGTCCGTTACACATAAAATCATCTGTAAATAATGATAAACCAGCTACAAATCCCGCCCATTCATCATCTTTTGGCATAAGTAAGACTACATTCCCTATTTTGTTGATGATTACTTCATCACCATTAAATCGAAATTCCTTTGGTAATCGTACAGCCTGGCTACGGCCATTTTCAAATAGCTTTGCTGTGGTCATACATATCACCTCCTTATTAATAAAAAGTATATACCTTGATATATATTTTAACAAGATGTAATTTTGTATACATATTATTAAAAAGCTAGTATGTATATTTATATGGATATTTATAAAATAAATAGTATTCTGCAGTTAAAATATGTACACTAGAGAAATACATTGAGTGTTCATTCAGAATAGACAAAATATTTTGTAAGTGAAGAAAAGTTCATGGTGATAAATTAGAAATAAACTGTGAAATGAAGTTGCTGAAAAGATGAATGATGAAATTGAAAATAGATATTGTAAAAGGTTAACAAAATAGGTTAAAAAGATGGACCGATTTCTCAATATTGTTATTTAAATGATAATAGTTGGTTAATACCTCTTCTACCCTATGTTTAGATGGTATTTTTAGGAAATATATCTGTTTAAATGAGAATTAATTGAGAATATGCTATAATATAAAGAAAAATGACTTAAATATTTCGCTTGTATAGTCGTTATATAAGTTTTTATATATAAACTTATATAAAATAGATTAAAAACGGCGTAGAACGCAAATTTTTGAGTTTTATAGCCTTTGAAATAAGAAATACTATTCTTATAACTTATATATTGTTAATATGATTTACCATATGACATGAGATTTTCTAGCTATGTGTCGATTACTTTTACTAGCATATAAATATCGGATAATTCATTAGGAGTACTTATGAAAGAAAAATACGATGTGCCTATTGCACCTGAGTCTGAATTTGTTTCATATATGATGGAGCAAATGAGCCAATTTGGTTTGCTTTGTACAGAAGAGCAAGCAAAAGACTTTTACGTGTATTATGCGCGCATGATTGAAACAAATAAATATCTCAACCTCACGGGTATTACAGACATGAAAGAGGTTGTGGTTAAACACATGATCGACTCCCTCTCCTGCTATGACCCACATATCATTAAATCTGGTATGTCCATTATTGACGTTGGTACTGGAGCTGGTTTCCCGGGCATTCCATTGGCCATCTACGACCGTAGTCTAAAGGTTACGTTGTTTGATTCTTTGAAAAAACGTCTTACCTTCCTTGAATCCATTATGGATGAGCTACAATTGACGAACTGTACTACTTTACATGGCCGTGCAGAGGATCTTAGTCATCGAGATTACCGTGAAAGCTTCGATATTGCTACGAGCCGTGCAGTAGCGAGATTACCTATTCTGTTAGAATGGACTGTACCATATGTAAAAGAAGGTGGCTACGTTATTGCTTTAAAAGGCGCCATCTACGAAGAAGAAGTGGGAGAATCCAATAAAGCCCTTAGCACATTGAAAGCTAAGATTGAAGAAGTACGTACTGTTACACTTCCAACTTTGGATGATAAACGGGCAATCCTGTACATTAAGAAAACAGGTAAAACACCTAAACAATACCCACGTAAACCAAAAGAAATTAAAGATAAGCCATTAATCTAATGTATGAATAAAGGATGCAAATCTATGATTTGCATCCTTTTTCTTTTTCTCTAGGCTTATTAAATAAAATAAACACCTTTCCCTAAGGACGACTTAGCTCGCTTTGGAGGCCGTGGGAAAGGTGTTCTATAATCATTTTATGACGTCTTATACGTGGTCAATGATGTGTAATGTTGTATCGATATCGTTTAAAGGCATAATATGTACGCCTGCAGCGATTTTTTTGATTTGTTCCAATGTTTCGATAGCGATTTCTGTACCCGCTTCTTTACCACCCTTTTCTACGCGGTCTAGGATTTCTTGTGTAAGGTTGATCCCAGGCACTTTTTCGTGTAGGTATGTGGCCATTTTGAAGCTTTTAAGTGGAATTAAACCGAGCATAATAGGCACATCGAACTCAGACATTTTATCGATGTAGCGTTTTGCTTGTTCTAAATCGTAAATTGGTTGTGTTTGTACGAAATGCGCACCATTTTTAATTTTAGCAGCCAATTTTTGACGTTCGATTTCTAAATCTGGAGCACCAGGGTTACCAGTAGCACCGATGTAGAAGTTTGTAGGCTCGTCTAAGTCGTTACCTGCCAAGTCTTTGCCAGAATTCAAAGTTTTAGCGATATTTAGTAAACCCATGCAGTCTACTTCGAATACGGATTGTGCAAATGGATGGTCCCCATTATCTGGTTTGTCACCAGTAAGGGTTAAGATATTATTTACGCCAAGTGCTGCAGCACCAAGTAATTCGGATTGCAAGCCGATGATATTACGATCGCGGCATGTAAGGTGGAAGATAGTTTCGATATCTTTATTGTGTTGTAACAAATAAGACAAGGAAATTGGGCTCATACGCATTTTGGACATAGGGCTGTCAGCGATGTTAATAGCGTCAACCTTACCTTTTAAACGCGCTGCTTGGTCGAATACTTTTTGAGCAGAACTGCTCTTTGGTGGGTCTAATTCAACAGTGATGGTGAACTTCCCTTGTTGATGTTTCTCTCTTAATGTCATCATGTACCTCTTGATCTATACATATGGTGAAAGCTAATTATGTTTAATCTTTTACGTGGTTTTTACCATCAAAATAAGTTTTTAAGATGAGCTTTCACCTTGTTTTGTGTCATGTAAATTAGAAATTATTTTTCTAATGTTTCAAAGTAATCATTTGCGTGGTTAACGGCAGCGATACCGTCTTTAGCATAGATGTCTGCGCCCGCTTGGTCTGCGTAGTCTTGAGAAACTACGGCACCACCAACCATAACCTTAGTTTTAAGGCCTGCAGCGCGGATAGCAGCGATAGTATTGTCGATTTGAGGCATTGTTGTAGTCATCAAGGAACAAATACCAACGAGAGCTGCCTTATTGTCTTTAATCGCTTGAACGATGACCTCTGGATCAACGTCCTTGCCAAGGTCGACGATTTTGTAACCATTGTTTTCAAGCAAGGCTGCTACGATGTTTTTACCTAAATCATGGATATCGCCTTTAACGGTTGCCACAACGACTGTACCTTTATCCAAGCTTTCACTAGCAGGAATGATTTCTTTAATAGTGTTGAAAGCAGCTTGCATTGTTTCGGCAGCGAGCATTACTTGTGGCAAGAATAATTTACCAGAACCAAATTTATCCCCTACTACATTCATCGCTTCAGATAAGCCTTTTTTCGTAATATCTAATGGGTCCATGCCGTCAGCCAACGCTTTTTTCACAAGGTCAACAATAGCTTCTTTTTCGCCTTGTTCTACACAAGCACGGATATTCGCTAAAGGATCATTGCTGTCGAAGGATTTCTTTTCAGGACCTTTTGGAGCAGCATTACCAGGAGCACTTGTTTCATCTTCGTAGCCGTATTCTTTGATGAACTCTGCAGAACCTGGGTCCCAGCCTAATAGTGTTGTACTAGATACGAACGCTTTTTTAGCTGGATAGTTTAATGGATTCATAATTGGTGTTGTTAAGCCACAAGCAAGAGCCATTGTTAAGAATTGGCCGTTCAAGTAAGGACGTTGAGGCATACCGAAGGAAATATTGGACAAGCCCATTACTGTTGGGAAGCCAAATTTCTCTTTGTATAACTGTAATGTACGCAATGTTTGACGTGCACTATCTTCACCGCTGGCAAGTGTTAATACCAATGGATCAAGTAATAAGTCATGTGGTTGAAGACCATAACCATAAGCGCGATTTACGATGCTTTCAGCTAAAGCAACACGGTCCTCTGCTTTTTCAGGCAAATCACCACTGCAGATTGGCAAGCAAAGTAAAGCTGCACCATAGCGTTTAGCCAAAGGCATAACGTGAGTGATGGACTCCTCTTCCCCATTTACGGAGTTGATAAGAGCGCGACCTGGGTAGTTTTTAAGAGCTACTTCCATAGCTGCTGGATCCAATGTGTCGATGGACAATGGAGTTTCAACGAGCATGGATAATTCGAAGATAGCACGTTCCATCAATGGAGTTTGGTCCATACCAGCTACGCCCATGTTTACGTCGAGGATGTCTGCACCTGCTTCTACTTGGTCCAAAGCATCGCGTTTTACGCGGATGAAAGAGCCATCGCGTAACTCTTGAGCAAGAACTTTACGGCCTGTAGGATTGATACGTTCACCAATGATAAGAGGTTTTGTATTGTGACCTAATTCTAACAATTTAGTACGGCTAGTAATGATTGTTTTAGGTTCTACGTGAGCACGTTCCTTAGGTGTATGTGCTTTTACAGCGTCAGAAATTGCTTGAATATGAGCTGGTGTTGTACCACAGCAGCCGCCTACATAGCTTGCACCTGCATCTACGATTGGAAGCATCAATGGACCCATTTCTTCTGCTGTAAGTGGGAATACAGTTTGTTTATTGATTAATTGAGGCATGCCTGCATTTGGTTGGCAGATAATTGGCAAGTTTGTTACGCTTGCAATTTCCTCAATAAGAGGTGTGATTTGTTCAGGTCCAAGGGAACAGTTAATACCAATAATATCAGCACCCATAGCCTCTACGATAGTAGTTGCAACTGCTGGTGGTGTACCTGTAATAGTACGACCGTCTTCACTGAAAGAAAATTGACAGATGATTTGTACATCTTCTTTTGTCTTTCCTGCTGCTTCACGAGCATCAAGAGATGCTAATAAAGCGGCGCGCATTTCTTGTACGTCGATGATAGTTTCAATGATGATGAAATCTACGCCACCTTCGATCAATGCTTCAGCTTGTTCGCGGTATGTGTCATAAATAGAGTCAAAGCTCATGTTGCCCAATGGTTGTAAGAAACGACCCGTAGGACCCATAGAACCGGCTACACGTGCAGATGGTTTAAACTCTGCAATAGCATCTTTTGCTACCTTTACAGCGGCAATATTAATTTCTCTTACACGATCTTGTAAGTCGTAATCTTCTAATTTAAGACCACAAGCACCGAATGTATTTGTAGTGATAACATCACTGCCATGTTGTAAGTATTGGGCGTGAATATTCTTTACTACTTCTGGTTTTTCTACGTTAAATAATTCGGGACAATAGCCCTCTTCTAAGCCTGCAGCTTGAAGCATTGTGCCCATAGCACCGTCAAATATATACATAAACATCTTCCTTTATCATCCTAAATTTTACAATGTTTCACGTGAAACATTATTCTGTTGGTTGGCCTTTCATAGCGATACCAGAGGCTTCGGCTGTTGTTTTGTTACAGCCCTCTTCGCCTTCGTTATTAGACGTTACAATCGCCTTTTCTGGTAGTTTACGAGATGCACAATCTTTTTGAGAACAAGATGTGCAACCGCGTTTTGTTTTGATATCTTCGTTAGCTGGCATCAAACCAATAATAGCTGTTACAGACTTACGTGGGAACAATAAATAGTTCTCTGTTACTTGTAAGCCAATCATCTCTGTTTTGATGATTTTAGCTAGTTGTGGCTGAACTTCTAATGGCCAGTTACCATAGCCAGGGCTAAAGCGCCATGTAGGTTTATAGCCTTGTTTTTTAGCAATTGTATTGATAACTTCATTTACTTGATCTGCTACTTGTTCTACTGCTGTTGTAGCTGCTGCATCAAGTAACAAACCTACAGTGTAATTACCTTGTTTAAATAACTGTTCACTGCGAATTTCTACATCTTCACCTACTGTTACGCCTAATACATAGACTTTTGTAGATTTTTCTAAATGTTTTTCAATGATGGAACCTTCAATTTTAAGCGGTGGATTGCTCAAAATTGTCTTTGTTTCAGCATCATAATCGTATTCTTGATATACACCTTTAGGTGTCGCTAATAACTGGATTTCTTTACATGCTTCGTCTACGTAATTTTGAGGAAAATCCTCTGCATGACGAAGTCCTGCGTATCGTTTTACTTCTGCTTTATCGATGGCAGGAAGCATTCCGTTATAAATGGGCATGGAAACGCCTCCTTTTCAAAATAAAAAGCTCTGCGTATCCGTAGAGCGTGTACTTAATATTAGTATATTGTTTATAGATTAGATTAATTTCAAAATTTATCTATTTTACGCCTATAAATATAATTACTATCTATTTAATAGTATATAGATATCGATAATGCCTGTCAAAGCATATAGGGCCTGTATTCTCATATAATTTAGTAGTATATTGGTATAACTTAAAGCTATATCAAAATATATTTTAATCCTAAAAGTT
>OKCQ01000099.1_pt1 | contig 62394 bp, 48 predicted proteins | sample 1610061 | NCBI WGS metagenome assembly OKCQ01 (sample SAMN04436616, study PRJEB24849) | human gut metagenome | biome: human gut; feature: NICU; material: stool | host: Homo sapiens | place: USA: Saint Louis, MO | collected 2009-12-15 | reverse complement strand
TTTGCACACTAAGTTCACTCATTTCAAAGAAATGTTCGCCGCCGAATCGTTGAGCCGCGAGGACTGCCTCCGAAACTTTGGAGACACCTAGAATGGTCATCTTGCCAGAAGCATTAATGACTTCTTTTAAGTGGAATTTTTCGTAACTATTCATTATTTTCTCCTTTATAACAAACCAAAGAATGAAGTGACCAAACTAACTAAGACAATCGTGCCGATAATGATACCGTAACGTGGGCCTTTTTTTACCATGAAGAAATAAATAGCCATGACTGCTGCTAAAGGAAGTAACCCTTTCATAATTTGATCTAGGATATCTTGTAAAACAATCGTGGCACCGCCAGTAACTTTAAACGTCATCGGGCTAGCAATTTTAACATAACTCGCACTTAAAGCGCCCATCATCATCATTCCTAAAACATTTGCTGAATAAATGACTTGCTTAATTTTGCCGTCTTTTAACAAACTTAAGATTGAATTACGCCCTAATGTATAGGACTTATTCACTAACGTCCAACTGATGTATAATGTAATGGCTGTGTACAGAACCAACGGACCGATACTTCCAATCACGTTACCTCCTTTAGCCATTGGAATAAAAATGGAAATGATTAACGGCATTAATGCTGCCCAAATAATCGAATCGCCAATCCCAGCCAGCGGACCCATCAGCCCAGTTTTAATCGATGTGATCGCCGTATCAGAGATCGCTGCGCCATTGGATTTTTCTTCCTCCATAGCAATTGCAATCCCTTGAATGGAAGCCCCTACTGTTCCTTCAGTATTAAAAAAATTCAAATGACGTTTCAGAGCTTCTTTTTGTTGTTCTTCATCGTCTGCGTAAAGTTTTTTAATTGCAGGAATCATCGATGCACAAAAAACTAAACTTTGAAGACGTTCATAAGAATTTGATAATTCACAGCCTAGTTGATAAATCCAAAAGGCTTTGGATAATTCTTTTTTAGTAATTTTTTTCTGTTCCAATTGTTGTTCATTTGCTTGTGTCATTTGTTCCATTATGCTGCCTCCTCACTCAATGCCTTGTTTCTAACTAAAAAGGCAATACAGATTCCTAAAATAGCGACGGCCATAACTTCTGCGCCAAAATATACTACTGCAACAAAACCAATTAAAAAATAAGGAATCAAATTTTTCTTGCCAATTACCATAATTGTTAAGGCGAAGCCTAACGCTGGTAAAATACCACCCATTACTTCAAAGCCGTGCATCAACCATGCTGGGATAACTTCTAAGACTTTATTCACCACGGATTGACCAAAAAAGTTCGCCGCAAAAACCAAAGGAAAGCGAATTAAAAATCCCGCTAAAGCTGGATAAACAAACGCAGCTCGGTAAATCCCCCCATAATTTAACTCTTCTGCATATTTATCAGCCATATGCACCCACGTCGCATTGATGGTCCGCCGTAATTGATCCATAAAGACGCCTAACACACCAAAAGGAACAGCTAGTGCAACAGCCGCCTCGGCATTCATTCCCACACCTAAAGCAATTGGAATCGCAATTGCTGAAGCTAAAGCCGGATCACTAGGCACATTGCCGCCCGGTGTGGAGGTGACTCCTAGATAAACAAGTTGAATCCCCGCACCTACAACCATTGCTTCACTAAGTTTTCCTGTTGCTAAACCAGCCACCAACGCTGCACCTAATGGCTGAGACAGCATGCCTGAAAATGTGTACCCAAAACGCAAACGTGCAAACCAATAATAAAGTCCCATAATAATTGAAACACCTAAAACGCCCATATGATTCTCTCCTTTTTCTCTGATTATAGTGATTGATATTTTTCAATTAATTTTTGAATTGGTAGGGGATTTTCTTCGGGAATCGCTTGGAAGAAAACATGGATGCCCTTCGTTAAAAGTTCAGTCAAAATTGCAACATCTTCTTCAGATAAATTGATATTTTTTAAAACATTTTTCCGATTTGGTCCGCCACCTAAGCCACCAACTTGAATCTCCTCTTTAATAATTTCTTGGTCCACCATCGCTTTTAAGGTCGTTAAATCTGGCACTAAAAATAACACCTTTTTCTCTTCCTTTTCTTGCGATTCCCAATATTCTTTGGCACTTTCAATCCCTTTAATTACTACAGAAACCCCTGGAGGCGCCGCCATTAAATAAATACTTTGTAAAAATTCATCTTGCTCTAGTTCATCACTCACTACCAAAATTTCATTTGCACCTGATTGTTGTAACCATTTAGTCACTACTTGTCCATGGATTAAACGACTATCGACTCTTGTTAATACGATTTTTGACATTCTGTTCACCTGTACTTTCTTATTTTGGAATTTCTAAAATTTGACAACTGTCTACTGCTGCTTGTTGAATCATCTCTGCATCTTGTAAACGAAATCCAGGACCACTTTGTTTCATGACGGATTCTAATAATAACGATGTGCATAATCCTGACACAATCAGGAGGTCATAATCTTTTGATAAACGTAATGCAACGTTACTAGGTGTGCCGCCTTTAACATCTGTTAAAATTAGCAACTGGTTGTGCCACGTTAATTGGTCAATTTTTTCTGTGACTCGTTCTAAATAATCCCCCAGTGAATCCTCTGCTTGTAATGCTACTTCATGTACATTTGTGACTTCTCCTACAATCATCTGGACGCTTTTGACTAATTCCAAGCCCCAACCATTGTGTGTTAAAAGTAAAATTGGTTCATTTTCCATAAACAAACTCCTTTGCTAATTAATCATTTTATTAAAAGCAATAAGTGTGCCAACTTTCATTTCCGTTTGAATTAAGCCTTTTCAAAGAGCAATTCATAAATATAGCGCACTTCCAAAGGTGGAATCAACAGATTATAGGACACTTCAAGCGGTCGAAACGCCATTTTTATGACAGATACAGCTTCTGGCAACTCTCGATATGACACTTCATAAGCTGTCGGGTCATATTCTGGATTCAACAATTGCCGTTCTAACATACAAGCACAATGAATGATAAAACGAAGTAAAACCTTTTCGTCACTTTTTATTTTAGTTTGCAAGCAAATGTCTGAATAAATCTTAGCTAATTCGATTGAAATGGTTGTAGGATTCAAAACCGTTAGTAAGTCTGTAATAGCTTCGATTGATAATCCTTGAATATATTTAGCTGAAACTTTCTTTAGTAACTCTTGGTTTTGTTTTTCTTCTAAATGATGGTCTAATAATTCGAAAACTAGCTGAATACCCCGCTTCGATAGTAAATCTTGTAAAGAAATAAACGGAATATCTGGCACTTCTGTCTTTACGGTGCCAATGATACCAACGATTTTCTCTTCTTTCCGAACAAAAGAATGCAAGCGATCAATGTCTTCCACTTCTCTTTTCTCTAAAGTAATGATGCGTACATTCGTTAGTAATTCATTGGGAAAAGTTTTTAGTAACAACTGTTCAATTTTAATAGCAGTCCCCATGCCAGTTAGACAGGAAATAATGAGAACTTTTGCCTCGTTGAAGCGACCTTTACTGCAAATCAAGGCGCGATGATTTTTTTCTTTTAAGACTGGTAATAGATACTCAAACGCCGTCGATTCATAAATGACTTCTCGGGCCACTTCTAGCAATGTTAATAGATTGATATTGCTAATTAGCAGCACTTCCATTTGAAACGTTTGACTGATAGCATTACCAAAGTAAACCAGGGAACCGATGTCCACCATTAAAATAATTTTTTTATACTGATTTTGCTTTACAATTGTACGGACTTTTTCTAATGTTTCTTCCACTGATTGATTAATCGGCATATCAACTGCACGCATGACCGTTGTTGAAAACAGAAGGTTGGTGTACTCAACCATGCTACTGGCCGTCGCGGCACCATGTGCAACGACGATAACGCCACAGTTTTCTTCATCTGAGTGCGCTCTTTTTTTAGCTGTGACTTTACGAATAAATAGATCGAAAAAGAGGATTTCCGTATCAGCAAAAGAAATCCCAAACAATGTTTGTAGAAAGTCCACCATGGTCTTAGCAGCTTGATACTGGGTTACTTTGCCAGAATAGATATTTTTGGTATCTGAATAAAATGTTTCATTCATTTGTGCAGAATAAAAAACAGCAGAATAAAGGTGGACAATTAAAATATTCTGGAAATCCTCTGTCAATTTTTCTTGGATTAATTGTTCAAAAAAGACAATGGCTTCTTGAATTTTTGGCTGCAATGTTTCGTCAATGGCCTCTAAGGCTAGCGGTTCTTGAGCAAAAATGTCCATATCATAAAGTTGCTCGACTTTGTTTTGCATGATTGCTAGCGCATCCTCTGTCGAAAGAGTTAATTTTTTCAAATCCGCATATTCTTTCAATAGAAAATTATAAAAACGATCATTTTTCAGACTTTCCGATTTGAGTAACTCTTGACTGCTTAAATAAAAATGGTTGTATTGAATCGTGAGGCCATCGTTAGGTATCCACTCATTAAAAGCCAGCAGACTTTCTACATCAGGTTGCTCTTTGACTGTCCCCTCGTTTGCTTCAATGCAAATAGTTTCCGTTAATTGATCGAACACTTCTAAATAGGCTTGTGCGCTCATAAATTGAATCGCCGCTTTCAATTCGCCAACGTTGGCTTCAAAATGAGTAAACGTTAATTGTTTCAACGCCTCATAACGAATATGGATATTCTTTTGAATCCGTTGACTTTCTTCTAAGAAAAAGGACAAAATCAATTGAATTTTTTCTTTCAAAGAGCGCTCGGCTAAAGCTGGAATAGCTAATGTCACAGGGATCCTTCTTAAAAACGTTTTCAAAAAATGTTGATTGACTGCTTCGGTTGTTGCAAAAATAAATTTTATCGATACATTTCTTTGTTTTTCGGCTTCGCCCATCCGTGTAAAATACCCTTTATCCAAAACTGTAAACAATTTTTCTTGGCCTTCGCTCGTTAATCGATGGACTTCATCTAAAAATAAAAAACCGCCATCTGCCAACTCCACTAAGCCTTTTTGGTCATTGACGGCACCAGTAAAACTGCCTTTTTTATAGCCAAACAGATGCGAAGTTAATAATTCTGGATTGTTGAAATATTCTGCACAATTAAAATAAATAAACGGAACTTCTTGGTTCATTTTAACTTGATAAAATTGGTGTAATTGTTCCGCAATTAAGGTTTTCCCCACCCCAGATTCTCCAGTAAGTAAAATATTCAAGCCATTAGGCGGATATAAAATAGCGGCTTTCAACTTCTTGATGGCGTCTGCTAAGCTCCCATCAAAACCAATTACGTTCGCAAATGGATTCATTTTCAGTAGCTGCTTTTTCTTATGTATCTGTTCTGTCTGTTGATAAATGTCCTCTTGCAGCGAAGCGAGGGAATCATAGCATGTGCTACTTTTAAAAAAAGGAAACTGTTCCTCTAAGTAGTCTTTATCAAAAAATAACACCGGTCTTGATTTAACTTTAACGACTTGGTCTTTTCTCACTAATTCTGAAAGCTCTTCACTAACAGCGGTTCGGGTATAGCCAGAGGTCTGACTTAATTGCGAAGCCGTTGCGGGCAACAAGGTTTCTTTGCTACTTGGATTTTGTACGTGAAACTGTTTTAACGCTTGATGAATATTATCAATTCTCATAGTCTTTTCCCCATTTCTTTTTTGATCCAAAAGTTAATTTATTATACATTAAAACGGAAGCGGTTTCTTATTTACCATAAAAAAAATCAAGTCTTTAACCAAAAGATTAAAGACTTGATTTTTATTCTCCGTATTGTACAAGTTGTGTATTTTCACAATGAAAGTCCAAGAAATCTTGGATTTTTTTGCCATTGAAGTAGTTATCAATGACTCGCATGACCGCATTGTGGCAAACAAATAGGTAAGTTTCCTCTGAAGCCAAGGCTTCCTCAATCAGGGGATAAATTCGACCCGCGACATCTAGGACTGATTCCCCTTCTGGAAACGGCAAGGAAATCTCAGAACGATTTTCTTGGAAAGCCGTTGTTTCAATCGGTTCACCATCATAAATGCCAAAATTCATCTCAATTAAACGAGGTTCTGTTTCAATCGTCAATTGATTTCGTTCTGCAATTTTACGGGCTGTTTCTTGCGCCCTTTTTAAAGGCGACGCCAGTAAACGGTCGATTTGAATTCCTTGTTTGGCAATTTTTTCAGCTACCAATTCCGCTTGTTGATAGCCTTTTTTGGTCAATTGCGCTTCCGCATGACCACAAATTCTACGGGCCACATTATAATCTGTTTCACCATGTCTCACTACGTACAGCATTTTTCCACCTCAGTTTTTTGTCTTGTGTCTATTTTATCTGAAATTTGGTCACAATAACACCCTATTTAGCGGTAACTTTCTGGTAATTTAAATTTGCCTTCTTGCTCAAACTGTTCGCCTACTTGGAATAAGAGATCTTCACGTCCACGAGCAGCCAGCAATTGAATGCCTAAGGGTAACCCCGTTGCCGTAACATGTGTGGGCAAGCTGATAGCTGGTTGTCCTGTCAAGTTCGCTAGTTGAGTATACGGTGTTAGCTGTAAACTTTTATCAAAATAATCATAGATTAATTCAGCTAGCTCTGCTTCTGTTAATTCTGCTGCTTGCTCCATTCGTTGACGAATGTGCTCACTTTGCAAATCTTCATTAATTTTTGGTGCTGAAAAAGCCGTTGTTGGTGATAAAAACAGATCAAATTTTTGAAAAAGTTCTTCCATCGTTACTGCTGCTTGATCCCACAACTGTAATGAATGAACATAGGTGGCTGCTGGAATCTTTTGGCCAAATTGATGCATGGTCCATGAAAAAGGTTCGATTTCTTCTTTACGAATTGGGCGCCCGAGCCCCTGTTGAATGCTGTTCATCATTGCTGTAGTTTCTGCGCCGTTCATTTGATAATAGGAGCGAATCAGCGCTGCACCATCGACTGGATAAGGAATCTCAATGATTTCATGACCAGCGGCTGCCAGAAAATCAGCCGCTTGTTTCGCCGCTTGTGTTGCTTCTGGCGAAATCAGTGAGCCGATAGGCGAAGCGGTACACAGAGCAATTTTTAGCCGTTGTTTTTTAGGGTGTGTTTGCCATTCTGCCAAGGGCGCTTGGTAGGGGGCGCCACTGTGGCTACCACGTAGGCCATAAAATAACGCTTTGGTGTCTCTCATAGAAATAGTCAACGCAAAGTCAATCGAGGCACCTTGCCAGCCTCGCCAGCCTTCTGGGCCGACAGGCATGGAGCCACGGCTAGGTTTTAAGCCAATTAAGCCACTAAAAGAGGCGGGAATTCGGATGGAGCCACCGCCATCGCTAGCGCCGGCTATAGGAACAATCCCGCTAGCGACAACTGCGGCAGCGCCGCCACTGGAACCGCCTGGCGAATGTTCCAGGTTCCAAGGATTGCGGGCTGGCCCGTAAAGCGCAGGGTCCGTAATATTTTTAAAGCCAAACTCTGGAGCGTTGGTTTGTCCTAAAGGCATCAAGCCAATCGTTTCTGCTTGTTTGACAAAGTTAGAGGTCGTTGTTGCAGTACTATTTTTAAAAAGTTGCGAGCCGGCCGTTGCTGACCACCCCGCTTTTTCTTGGCCTAACATTTTCAATGGAAATGGCAAACCAGCAAATAGTGTGTCCTGCTGTTTATTTTTTTGATAAGTTGCTTCTGCTTCTTGGCTATCAAAGGTTACAAAGCCATTGATCTTTGGATTTAACTTTTGGACTTTTTTCTCAATATCCTTTAAGAGTTCTATGCGACTTACTTTCTGTTCTTTTAATTGTTGTACCCAATATAGTCCGTCTTTCATACAGACCCACCTCCTATACTATTCCGTATTAGTATAGCATGGTTTTTAGAGGTCATCCTGTGATGGTGATTTTCATTCGTCAAGTGCTTCTCTAATTTAAGTAAATAATTCGCCAATGTAAGGAAGCAACTGCGGATGCAGTTTGTAGCCTTTATACCGTGTATTTTGGATACCTTGTTTTTTAAAACCCCCTACTTGAATTTTTTTATTTAATTTTGTCAGCTGTTTGGTCATTTTTTTTCGATTATTGGCTGTTTCTTCTGTGTCATATATTAATTTACACAGGCGCTCCATTGGTAAGTGTTCTTTTGGCGTACTATACAAGACAGCCAGTAGTGCACGTTCTGCGGCTGTTAGCTTTATTCCCTCTACATCTAACTTTTCATCTTCTCGTTGGATGGGTTTATTTAATTCTGCCAAAAGGAGATTTTCTCTTAACGTATCCAAAGTCGCATCCAATCGTAACCAATTGAGAATGCCATATTGATAGCTAATGCTCAATTCTTCCGAGGTAGGAATGTCTTCCGAGCGAAGAAACAACGGCGTTTTAACTCTGGCTAATTCCTTTAGATATAAATATTGTTCTTTGCGAGGAATCGTTTCGCTGAGAATGATGGCATCAAATTTTCGATAAAACAAATGACTTTCCTTAATTTCACCAATCAGACACGTCGTACAAAAAACTTGGTGATCTAAATGCTGTAAGCGGTTTTGAAAAGCAGTTTCTGATAAAATATTTTTTGTGATGACCATTATTTTCATTCTTGATTCCTCCTTAATTCTTTTTTGGTTCAAAATTTTCTCAATTTTCGTGTTTTGTTTTGATATATTTAGTATACTGGAAATTTTTCGAATTAAAATTTAGAAATTTACAAGCAAATCAGTCATTAACAGTCATTCCTGTAATCCCCGATTTATAAAGGATTTCCAATAGTCTTATTTAAAAAATGTTTGTTATTTAATCCTCAACGTGCTATTTTTTTAATTTTTTTCTTTTTTATTTAACTGACAAACGTCAAAAGGTTGGTAGCTAATATCAACCTTTTGACGTTTGTTAGCTACTTTCTCTTGAAATCTTTGGATTTTTTTCTACTTTCACTAAAAAAAACAGCCAAAAATGGCTGTTTCTTTGCTGTTTATATTTATTTCATAATATCGATCAAGTCTTTTTTTGAAGCTGCCGAGGCAGGGAAATAGCTAAATACAACCCCGATAAAGACAGAAATCCCAATGGCTAATGAAACGGTCATTAAATCTGGTCGAACAGAAAACGGTAGTGCCATTGAGGCTAAGTAGGCAATAATCATTCCTAAAAGATAACCAGTAATTCCGCCGATTAAGGTCAAGGCAATCCCTTCTGTTAAGAATTGCTTTTTAATATCACTGGCTGTCCCGCCCAATGCACGTCGGATACCAATTTCCTTAATCCGTTCTGAGACCGAAATGTACATCATATTCATAACGCCGACCCCAGCAATTACCAGTGAAATAGCCGCAATTGCGGAAATAAACAAGGTTAAATTATTTAATAAAGAGCCCATTTCTTTGATGGTATCTTTAACATTATATTCTTGATACGTCCCACTGTTTTTCATGGTTCCTTGTTGAGAGAGAGTTTTTATTGTTTCTTTCAATACTTGATCTGGTTGATAGCCAGGTGCTACTGTTAGTTTCAACGTAGATGTATCTTTTAGCTTGCCGAAATAATGTTCATAGGTCTTTTTGGGAAAATAAAGCAATGAGTCATCATTACCTGGACCAATGGCACCGCTGGTATTGGTTGTCACGCCAACAATGGTAAAAAGTTGCTCTTTATATGGAAAAGTTCGATTAACTGCTGCAGTCGGGTCTTGGTAGAGTTCTTTGGCAACCAGTTCATCCACCACCACTGTTTTATCCAGTTTTGCATTGTCTCCATCATTCAGTTGGCGTCCCGCCAACAATTCTTTGGTGGTTTTGTCGGCAAGTTCATAGGTTACAGAAAGATTTTTCGGTCCTGCTTGAAAATTCAGTGTACCTTTTTGGGCGCCATCAACTTCTCTTTGATCAAAATCAATTTTTTCTACGCCAGGAACCATGCGCACGACCCCTAAATCATTGTCGGTAAACATCGCTTGGTCACTAAACATATCCGAAGTGTTGTAGGCCGAAAAAGAAATCTTTTTCACATTTTCTTTTTGTTTTTCAGCAGATAATTTATCGACCATGTCTTCTTTAAAGCCGTTACCGATAGCCACGATGGTAATCACCGAAGCGATCCCGATGACAATCCCTAGCATCGTTAACAAGCTGCGTCGCTTATTTTTCAAAATGGAACGGAAGGCGGTTTTCCAAATAATTGAACGTTTCATGTCAGCACCTCCTCTAAAATCTTTCCATCACGAACTTTAATCAAACGATTGCAGTATTCAATTGTTTCTTCATCATGTGTCACTAAAATAATGGTGACTCCTTCATTGTTTAATTGCTGAAAGAGCGTTAAAATTTCTTCCGATGTTTTACTATCTAAAGCCCCAGTTGGTTCATCTGCAATAATAAAACTTGGCCGATTGACAATCGCACGTGCAATGGCCACACGTTGTTGTTGTCCGCCCGAAAGTTGTTTTGGATGCTTCTTGCCTTTATCTGGCAAGCCGACTTTTGTCAGAACTTCGTGGACACGATCTTTGGCTTCTTTTGGGGTTAACCCACTATATAAAAGAGGCAATTCAATGTTTTCTTCAACTGTTAGTGTTTCAATTAAACTAAAATTCTGAAAGACAAAGCCGACTGCTTCATTTCTAATTCGGGATAGTTCCTTATCAGAGAAGTCGCCAATTTCACGGTCTTCAAATAAATACGTTCCTTCAAACTTTTTATCAATAAAGCCTAGCAAATTAATCAAAGTCGATTTCCCAGAACCAGAAGGACCCATAATCGCTAAAAATTCTCCAGCGTCTACTTGGAGGTTAATATCATCTAACACATGCAGTGTTTCTTCTTCGGAATAATAATATTTATGAATATGGGATAGCTTAATCATTGGCAGCTACCTGAACATCTTGATTATCTTTTAATTCTTTATTGGGATTGGCAATCACTTGGTCTTTCCAGTTCAAGCCACTTTTGACAACTTTACGACCTAAATTTGTTTCTGTTTCAATCGGTGTTTTTTTCGCTTTGCCCGCTTTGTAAACATAGACAAATTCTTTTTCGCCTTCTTTTTGGATTGCTGCTGTCGGTATAATCATTTGCTTTTGCGGTACAGCGATGCTAGTAGACAAGCCTTCTGCCCAAGGAAAATCACCTTCTACTGTAAATTGATAACTCACTACTGGATTGCCTTCATTTTTAGCTATTGGGGTTTGCGCAATGGAAACAATTTTGCCTGGCGCTGATTTGCCTGAACCAACGGTCGTCACTGTTACTTCTTCCCCTGTCTGTAATTTATCGTAATCATACTCGGTTACTTTTCCTTGAATATTTTTCTTTTGTGTTGCAATTTTAATGACTGGTTTATCGGTACTACTCATGGCACTAGCATCAACAGTGACTTGGCCATCAATTGGTGCTGTAACGACTGTGTTGACTTTGCCACGTGTTTGTTCAAGCGTGTTTGCTGCTCCGACGGCATCACTGTTGGCTAATTGAAGGGCTTGGTTAGCTTGGGCGACTTCACTATTCGCAGCACTAACAGCTTCATTCAATTGCTGAATTTCCGCATTTAGTGTTTCTTTCTCTTCAGCCTCTTTTGCGGTGTTTAATTTTTGCTTGGCTGCAGCAACTTTGTTTAAGGCTTCATTGTATTTTTGAGTGGCTAAGTTAACGTTCTCTTGTGCTTGTTGGACTTGAAGATTGTTCCGATTAACGGCATTCGCTTGTTCTGTTTCTGTGGCTTGGATGTCTGAGTTATTGTACGTTAACAATGGACTATCTTTCTTGACTTCTTTACCATTTTCAACATTTATTTCGGCAATTTTTCCTAAAGAAGGATCAAAGAAAATATCCCGAGTATCTAGAAAACTCACTTGACCATCTAATTTTAATGAGGCCATTTCTGTAATGGTATACGTTGTGTATTCAGGTTCAACTTCTTTTGAAGAAAAAACTGTTTTTGCTCCGATAAATCCGACGACGACCACTGCGGCACCAATACCGAACCACACTTTTTTATTTCGCTTCTTCTGGCCTGACTTTTTCATTTATTTGTTCCTCCTTGATTTCTGTTGACGAGTTTGTCATTTTATTTAGTATATAATGAATAAAAAAACTGGTCCCTTCATCTTCCTATCATTCCTCTTACAGTTTTGACACATCTTTATTTAACAAAAAAACGTTTATCCTGTGTAAAAGGATAAACGTTTTTTGTTATTTTATTGTTCTAATTGACCCAACCAGCCAGATGTACCGCCTAGAACATTGGTTACTTGATACCCTTGTTGACTGAGAAACGCACACGCTTGTGCGGAGCGCGATCCCATTTGACAAATCAGATAATAGGGCTGGTTTTTATCTAATTGCTGATAATTTTCGGTTAAAGTACTTAAAGGTAAGTTGATGGCCTGAGGGACATGCCCCAGTTGGTATTCCATTTCTTCTCGTACATCAATAATCGGTAATTTTTTTCGTTTTGCTTCCTGATAAAATTCAGGCATGCCAATCGTGTTATACATTTTCTAGTTCCTCCGGTTTTACCATTCGATATAGCGCAAAAGCACCATCTAAATTTTTGGCTGAGATGCCTGCTTGTTTTAGCATCCGTTCTGCAATATAACTACGCAAACCGCTGTGACAACTAACAATGTACTCCGTTGACTTGTCTAATTCCTCCAAACGTTCTCTTAACTCATTTAAAGGAATAGAGACAGCATTTTTAAATTGACCATTGGCTCGTTCGGCGGGATTACGGACGTCTAATAAAACAGCCCCCTTAGCTAATTCGTTGGATAACTCATACCATTGAACGTTTTCACTCAATCCTTCTACAAGGTTCATCGCTGCATAGCCTAACATGTTCACAGGATCTTTCGCTGAACCAAACGGCGGCGCATAGGTAAACTCTAATTCAGGCAAATCAAAAATAGTTAACTGTCCTTTAATAGCGGTCGCAAGAATATCAATCCGCTTATCTACGCCCTTTGCCCCAATTCCTTGTGCGCCATAAATTTCCCCTGTCGTAGGATGGAAAACTAATTTTAACTGAAGATCTGTTGCGCCAGGATAATACCCCGCATGGTCTTTTCCACTGATATGCACAACAGCTGTTGTTAGTCCAGCAGCTTTAGCAGCCCGTTCGCTTAAACCAGTTGAAGCAGCGGTTAAATCAAAGACTCGCACAATGGCGGTCCCAATGCTTCCTTGATTTTTTCTCTCTAACCCAGCAATCACATCCGCTACTTGACGTCCTTGGCGATTGGCAGGAGAAGCTAAAGAAATCAGCGCATCTTCTTGAGTGATTTGTTGTTTCACTACAATAGCATCCCCAACCGCATAAATATCGGGTTGATTCGTTTGATAGCGTTCATCAACAACAATACCGCCACGTAAACCAGTTGCTACACCTGCTTCAACTGCTAAGGTATTTTCTGGTTGGACCCCCACCGACAAAATGGTTAAATCAGAATCTAATGTTTGACCGTCTTCTAAGCGAATCACTTGTCCTTCTTCTTCAAAAGCAACCGCAGATTGTCCCGTAATTACTTGAACATTGTTTTTGCTTAATTCAGCTTTGACAAAAGCGGCCATTTCTTCGTCTAATGGCGGTAAAACATGGGGTGCCTTTTCCACGAGAGTGACTTCTAATCCGCGTTTTTGTAAGTTTTCTGCCATTTCCAAGCCAATGAAGCCTGCGCCAATCACGACGGCTCGTTTTGTTTCTGGTGTCAAGGCTGTCATAATTTGATCTAAATCAGGAACATTTCTTAATGAAAAAACATTTTTGGCTTCTGCCAATCCTGTAATTGGTGGCACAAAAGGTTTCGCCCCTGGTGATAAAATTAATTTGTCATAGTGTTCTGTTAAAATTTCTGTTTCATGTTTCACTGTGATCACTTTTTCTATTGGATCAATCGCCACGACTTCATGGTGAGGACGAACATCTAAATTAAACCGTGCCTTTAACGCTTCGGGTGTTTGAACAAGCAGTTGCTCTCTTTCTGCGATTTCGCCAGAAACGTAGTAAGGCAAACCACAGTTTGCAAATGAAACAAAAGGGCCTTTTTCCATGACAACAATTTCAGCATCTTCCATTAAACGACGTAAGCGTGTCGCTGCTGACATACCACCAGCCACGCCTCCGATAATTACAATTTTCATTTATTTTCCTCCTTTAATTTGACCAGACCATTGGGACATCCCGCCACGAACGTTAATCACGTGATAGTTTTTTCTCGCTAAAATTTTGGCCGCATTTTTGCTGCGCATGCCGGACTGGCAAATCACATAGACTTCGTTAGCGGATTTGTTGTAGGCGGGAATTTTGTTAAGTGGGACATTAATCGCTTGTGGAATATGCCCTGCGCGGTATTCGCTAGGTGTCCGGACATCTAATAACGTTATCTCTTTAGATAAACGTGACTGCAATTCTTTTGTTGAAATACTTGGCGTTTTTTTAAACAATTGAAATAACATCTTTTTCTCCTTCTCTTATATACCTTATGGGGTATATTTAACATGAAAAAGTTAGACTTGTCAACTGAAGAGATTTCTGCTCTTTTTAGATTCAAAGAAAAGATAGTTGACAAAAATACCTCGTATAGGTATATTTTAAACCAATCACTACTCTTAAGGAGGGGCAAAATGACTGAAGAAAAAAAGAAAGTGCTGAATCGTTTACGCCGCACAGAAGGTCAAATTCGCGGGATTCAAAAAATGATTGATGAAGAAAAAGAATGTATCGATGTTATCACTCAGTTGAGTGCGGTCCGTTCTAGTATTGATCGCGTAATGGGAATGATAGTTGCGGAGAATCTAAAGCATTGCTTTGAAAATCCTGAAAAAGATCCTAAAGAACAAGAAGAGCGATTAGCACAAGCGATTAATATGATTGTCAAAAAGTAAAACAACGCAAACTTATTCAGCGAAAGATAAGTTTGCGTTGTTTTTTTATTTATTAGACGAATCTGCCCCGCGTTTTTTTAAATTAACAAGCATAAAAAGAATCGTGCCAATTAGTAAAATCACGACGGCGATATAAAAGCCCATGACTTTCGAACCCGTTGTGTCAGAAATTTTCCCAGTTAAAGCTGGGGCAATCACAGATGACATCATGCCGAAAAAGTTAAACACGCCCAAAGTAGTGCCAATTCCAATTTTTGGTGCATTTTCACCTAGCCAAGAAATAATAATCGGTTCTACAGCTAATTTTCCTAAGAACCCATACATAATTAAAGCAATTAATAACAACGTCGCATTACTTACTTGTACAGTTAACAAGAGCATAGCTGTTGCTAAAAATTCTAAAACAACGATGAATTGAACTTTTTTATGCATGTACTTATCCGCCAACCGACTAAAAAATAACGCTCCTGGAATAGAGGCAAATGCGACCAGCGAAGAGGACAATCCAATTGCCGCTCCTTGGAAACCACGTTCGGTACTTAAAAAATTAGGTAACCAAGTCACAATCATATAATATGCATAACAAGTGCCAAAATATAAAATATACGCAAATAGCATATGTGGCGCAAACAGTTTTTTAAAGGGCACTTTTTCTTTTACCGCTCCGTTATCTTTTTCATCAACAACGGTTGGCTGAATCAAGGCCATGTCTTCTTTATGATTGCGAATAATCACTTGAAAAGCCACTAACATACAAATAATCATAAAGGCGGAAATGTACATCATCACTTGCCAAGGCAATCCTTTTTGGGCAACTAAATAACTAGATAAAATCATTCCTAAACCTGAACCAACGGCTGAACCACTGTTGACAATAGCTGTTGCAAAACTTTTTTTGGCTTGAGGAATGTTTTGCGACGTCAACGAGTAAGCCGAGCCATAGAAAGAACCACATCCTAAGCCTGCCAATAAGCTACCTAAGTAAATTGTTCCAATCGTTTGGGCTTGGGCAATCAGTAATGCTGCCAGCGCAAACAAGATAAAGCCTGGAATTAATACACGTTTTTTCCCAATCTTGTCTACCAAGAAGCCTGCAGGAATCTGCATGACTACGTAACCGAGAAAATAAAAGCTAGAAATGGACCCTAGGGCCGTATCGGAAGCGTTACCATTTAGAGACGCGCGAATTTGTGGATAAACAGGAGAAAGCGCGGAACGATAAATCCAGATTGTTACCCAGCCCATACATAGTAAAATAACGATTTTTTTCCAATAAGCCAACGAACTTTTTGTCTTGTCTGTCATTTTCTTTTCCTCCACCAATCATTTTTTTGGTTAACGTTTCACAAGGAACAAAAGCACTACGCTTTTTTACGTAGTGACCTTTGTCCTACCTTCTTTTTTAGTTTAAATACTCAGCCAATGCATGAGTACTACCGCTACCGCCTTCAAATTGATAACCTTGGTGTTTCAATACAGTCTCAAAGGCACTTAAGAAATGCAACACATTGTCTTCGCGACTGCTGTAACCCATATTACCGACCCGCCAAATTTTTCCTTTTAAATCACCGAAGGAAGAGGCAATTTCAACTTTAAAATGATCCAGTAATAAGCTCCGCACTTTTTCACCATCAATTCCTTCTGGAATGACCACAGGAATGACTGTTGGTGTTTTTGTGTCTAACTTCCCGAAAATTTCTAAGCCCATTTTTTGCAGACTTTCAACTAAAATACGATCGTTTTTCCGATGGCGTGCGTAGACATTTTCCATGCCTTCTTGAAGTAACAAGCGCAGCCCTTCATGTAGCCCATAAATCATTGTAGTCGCTTCTGTATGGTGATTTAAGCGCTCTGGTCCCCAATATTTTTCTAATTGCGATAAATCCAAGTAGTTACTTTGAATGAACCGTTCATTCCGCGCATCCGCGCCAAGCCCTAACTCTTTTTGGTAACGGCCCGCCAGATAATCGGCTACACGTTGGTTGTAGGTAATCAAAGAAAGGCCTGAAGGTACGCTGACACATTTTTGAGTGCCTGCTACCGCAATATCAATCTTCCAATCATCGATCTTTGTTTCGACACCGCCGTAAGTCGCCACCATATCTACTACGAAGAAAATTTCATTTTCCCGACAAAAGGCGCCAATTTGATCCAGCGGTTGCATTTGTGCATTCGCCGTTTCGCCGTGGACCATCGCAACAATTTTTGGTTGATGTTCTTTAATCGCTTCAATCACCGTTGTTTGTTCAAACGGTGCGAGCCAGTCCTTTTCTAAATAAATGACTTCGGCCCGGGCGCGTTCGCAAATTTCACCTAATAAATAAGCAAACCGGCCATACGCAGGCACAAGCACTTTGTCGCCTGGCTCAATCAATGCAAATAACCCCGCTTCTAAGCCTGAACGTGACGTGCCATCAATGGCAAAGGCTTGTTGATTCTTTGTGGCAAAAGGTACTTTAATCATTTCCCGAACTTCGTCCATGATCTGTAGAAATTCTGGATCAAATTGCCCTAAAATTGGTTGACCCATTTGACGAAGTACCGATGGATGGGCTTCGACTGGTCCCGGCGTCATGATTGTTCGCCGTACAAAATTTGGTTGTTGATACATAGTAATCCCTCACTTCATTTTTAATTCTTCTCTTTTATTATCTTTGGAAAAACTCAGAAATTCATTGTTCAATTTGCACTATTTTGACTTTGTTTTTTAGACATATTCAATAACTATCTTTTGTACTCCTTTTTATTCTTCGCTATACTATAAAAAAAGGAGGTTGTTGTGATGAAAATATTAGCTGAGGTCTTGGCTTTACCAAGATTTTCTGACTTACAATTATTATCGTCTCACTCAAACTTAACACAGCCCTTGGAAAGTGTAGAAATCACGGAAACACCTGATGTGGCTGATTTTATCCCTAAAAATGTCATGATTTTAACAACGGCAATGATTTATAAAGATGATCAAGAAAAATTGAAACCTTTTATTGACTCGCTAAAACAAGCAGAGTGTACGGCTTTAGGAATCAAAGTTGGGCGGTTCCTTGACGAAATTTCACCAGAAATTGTTGCCTATGCCAGTGCCGTTGATTTGCCCCTGATTAAAATTCCTAGCACACAGCCACTAGGCGGGTTGTTGCATGAAATTGTAGGCTATCTTCGTGATAGCAAAACCGAACAGATGTCTGTAGCATTTGACATACAAAAGCGTTTTTCAACATTATTAATGCAAGATGTTGATGCTACGCGCTTCATCGCTGAATTTGCGAAAATTTTAAATGCGCCAATTATTTTATTAAGTCCTTGGCAACAGGTGATTGCCCACTCGAATTATTTTTATGGCAATCAAAAATCGGCGGAGTTTTTCATCGAACAATTATCAAAAGACCACTTTCAACAATTGGCACAAGAAAAGAAAATCTTTCGTTTACAGGATGAGCGACAAGAAAACATTCAAGTAGCTGGCTTTCCAATTCGTGTGAACGATTATTTTCCCTATTATTTATTGGTCTTATCTCCTGAACAGATTCCTTATCCTATTTCTGAATTTGCCATTGATCAGGCCATTTTAGTTTTGACTTTTATGTTATTTAAAAACCAGAAAATTGCTGAATCTTTTGAACATCTCAAAACAGACTTTTTGGACCGCTTGCTTGATACACATCAAGAAACGCTGAGTAAACATCAAAATTGGTTGGAACTTTGGAAAAATTATCGTTTAATCAACAGTGATTATTATCAATTAGCGATTGTCTACGGCGTGACTAAACCAGAAAATGAAACCCATATTCGTTATCAGCAAGCGGAAGGGCAACTAATTTTCCAATGGCTCAAAGAACAATTGCCGGAAATCCTGCCAGATGTCGCCTTGTTTAAATTAAAAAATCAAAATAAAAGTATCTTGATTTTTCAATCTAAGAAAAATGACCATTTGATGATTTTGCAAAACCTCGCTGAACGTTTGCAACAGGCTTTGCCTATTACCATTCGCTTTGCTTTCGGCAATGCTTATGAAAACCTAGAAGATTTGCCTAACTCTTATATTGAAGCTTCCTCGACATTAGAGGCTTCTTTACACGCTCAAAAACCAGCGACTGTGCAATTGTTCCATCCCAAAGGCCTAGCTGGACTTTTTGAAAAGATTGGCACTGAAGATGTTGAATACTTTTGCCAGCAACAATTGAAAGAGTTGGCCTATCCGACGGAACCGACGTTACAAGAATTACGAAAAACCTTGAAAGTTTTTTTAGATTTCAATTGCGAAATTACTAAAACGGCCAACGCTCTTTACCTTCACAGAAACACCATTAAATATCGCATGAATCAATGTGAAAAATTATTAGATACCTCTATTCAAGAGCCTGAGACGAGTTTACTCTTACGGGTAGCGTTGGAACTTTCAGAAAAATAATTAACAGGAAAATAGCCGAATAAAAGTAACGTCTACCAAGAAGAAGGACTCTACCGTTCACCACTGCGTGTTCAAATCCTATTGTTCCGAGGTCATTACTTTACATTCGGCTTTTCTTTATAATTCTGGTTCACGATTGGCATCTTTGGAATAAACGTACATTAGCGGTTCTTCACGACCAACCGCATAGGCTGCTTGTGGCACATAGGCACTCATGAAAATATAGTCCCCTTTTTCCACTGGATACCATTCATTGTCCAAATTGTACATCCCTTGGCCACTAATTAAATACGCACCATGCTCTTGGACATGCGTTTCAATATAGGCATGACTAGCGCCTGGTTCAAAAGATAAGATATGCATATTCATATCAAAGTCAAACTCTTTCGGCAATAAACTCCAAAGTAAAACGTCTGTCATTCCTTCATATTCTTCGGGTTGTTGGTCATGAATTGACCCAACCACTTTATAAGGTTGATGGCCCGCCAACGGCTGATAGCGTTTTTTATATAAGAAAACTTCTGTATCCGCTTCCTGTGCATTCGCTAAATACATTTTCATTTCAGGCGTAAAGTAGGCGTAGCCCCCTGCTTCAAGTTCATGAGTTTCTTGACCATCTGAAACGCGCAAACGACCGTCAATGACATAAACCAACGTTTGAATCCCGTCGCCACCAAAACCAGTTGTTTGTTGACCATTTTTATGAAACGTAGCAATGTAATCCACAAATGTCGCACCTAATTTAGGTGATCCCAAAATGGAAATATCGACATTTTCAAAACCAGGTACTGCATTTTGCACCAAACCATCATGGGGAATAATGGCGTAATTGTCTTTTTTTATCACAGCTCTTGATGTTAACAATTCTTTTTGGTAACCAACTCGATTATTTTTATAACCCATCACAATTCTTCCTTTTCTATCTTATTTATACGCTAATTCATATAAGGTATCTGCTAAAAGCTTGACGCCTTCAACCAAATCTGGAAATGCCGTTGCTTCTGCAGGATTATGACTAATCCCACCAATACTTGGCACAAATATCATCGCTGTCGGGTAATGAGGCGCAATAATTTGCGAATCATGCCCAGCACCACTATGCATCATACGATACTGATACTTGCCTTCTTTGGCTTTTTGTTCAATAACTTCTACAATTGCTTGATTCATCGGTACAGGGGCTTCATCCATCCAGCGATCAATCGCAATCGTCAAGCCTAATTCTTGAGCAATTGTTTTCATCCGTTCTTCTAATTCACCGGTAAAATGTCGTAAAAAAGCAGCGTCGGTATGACGGCAGTCAATTGTAAATTCCACTTCTCCAGGCACCACGTTGACTGTATTGGGTTTCGGAATAACTTTGCCGAATGTTAAAACTAACGGATCCCCAATTTCGTTCGCACGATCAATGGCTTCTGCACAAATTTTAGCAAAGCCATATACCGTATCATGACGGTAACTCATTGGCGTAGTGCCTGCATGATTGGCTTGCCCTTTTAAGTTAACCGTGTAGCGACGTTGCCCTACAATACTATGAACAACACCGACTTGGAGCTTTTCGTTCTCTAAAATATTGCCTTGTTCAATATGAATTTCGACAAATGCTTCAATGTCCTCACGTCTAGTTTGCTCCTGCCGAAAATCAAAGCCTTGGCGATGCATCTCATCAACAAACTTTTTGCCTTCGTTGTCAGAGATGTCGACTACTTCTTCACATTTGGCTTCACCAACGACATTTTTGCTTCCCCAGAAAACCGTTGGAAAACGACTCCCTTCTTCTTCAGCCATGGAAAGCACTTCTAAAGAACGCCGTGGTTTCCCATATTTATCTAATAAATATTGAACAGCCGTCATGGAAGCAATGACACCATATTGACCATCTAATGTCCCACCATTAACTACTGTGTCGATATGTGACCCAGTTAAAATCGTTTCCTGAGGAAATTCCGTTCCTGCCACTCGACAAAACAGATTCCCGACTTCGTCAAATTGCGTTTCCAGTCCAAACGCCTCAGTTTGGCTTTGCACATACTTTTGTGCTGCTAACCACGAATCTGTATAAAGTAAGCGTGTCATCCCTCCAGCAGGATCACTCCCAATTGCTGACAACTCTTCGATTCTTTGTTTTAAAACTTTTTCCAAGTCCATCACAAAACCTCCTGACTGATTACACTCTGATTGTAAACGTTTCCCTAGTCATCTTCATTGTACTTATCAAACAAAATTAAGCCTTTTTTTGTGCAAAACAACCAATGAACATCCTCTAACTCTTGGACAGAGGCGCTAATTCAATCACGCTTCTGTCCCTTTTCATTTCTAAAATAGGTGTTTAATTTTTGATAAATACGCCGTTAAACGCCTCGGTTACTCCAGTTTCTTGTGCGTAAATTGTTTCGCCTCTTAAAATTGTTTGAATCACTTGGGCCCCAATTTCACGACCAATGTAAGGACTAATTTTATTTCGATATTCTAAATCTTCTGCTTTTAAGATATACGGCGCATTAGGTTTAATTAGTACAAAATCGGCATCCTTACCAATGCTGATGCGGCCCTTTTGTGCTAAGTGATAACGGTCAGCTGGGTTTGCTGCAATCATATCCGCGAATTGTTTCAAGGATAAACCACGTTTTTGGACGGCTTCATCGAATAACACATCGACGTTATTTTGAACACCAGAAATGCCGCCCCAAGCTTCAAAAGCATTGGTTGTATCTTTTAAGTCTGGCGTACAAGGAGAATGGTCAGAGGTTACAAACGCGATTCCGCCTGTTTGCACGTGGTTCCATAAGGCGGCTTGTTGGTCCGCGTCACGAATCGGCGGCGAACATTTGACAACTGGACCAATGGCATCAAGTTCATCCGTGGTAAAATATAAATAATGCGTACATGTTTCACAAGTCACATCTATCCCTTCTGCTTGGGCTTTTAAAACTTCTTCCACACCTTCTTGACAAGCCACATGACAAATATGAATCCGACAACCTGTTTCTTTGGCAAATAAAATAGCTTTTTGAATCGCTTCAACTTCGGTAAACACAGGACGTGTAGCTACATATGCTGCTAAAGTCGTTTCGCCATTTTGATAAGCTACCGCGCCTAATTTATCCGTAATTGGCGCATTTTCTGCATGGATTGCTAGCACTTTGCCAGTTTTGGCGACTTGTTTCATTCCTTCATATAGTGAATAATCGTCGACATTTTGAAAATCTCCTTCAATTGAACGATCGCCGCACGTTCCTAAAAAGCATTTATAGCCGGAAACGCCTCCTTCATCAAGTTCCTGAATCCCGCCAGCCAAGTTGGTCGGGACCACGCCCCCAAATGACCCTACATCTACTTTTAGTTTATTTTCTCCTGCCTTGTATTTGATCTCAAGAGAGGTCTTATCCACAGTTGCTGGAATCTGATTTAAAGGCATTTCCATAAAGGTCGTCACGCCCCCTTTGGCACAAGCGGCCGTTCCTGTGACATACCCTTCCCATTCATCGCGGTAACCACCACCAGGATCGGTAATATGAACATGGGCATCCACCATCCCAGGACTAACGACTAAACCCGTCGCATCAATCACACGTTCTCCTGACAAGTCTTGCCCAATCGCTACGATTTTTCCTCCTTGAACGGCGACATCCGTAATGACTTCTCCAGTTTCTAAAATAACTAACCCGTTTTTAATCACTAACTCTGCTTGCATTTATTTTCCCTCCTGATAAGCTGTTTCTTTCACTTTTTTTGAATCCCAAGTCCATTTTTTTAACACTAAGTACAGCACAAAACCTGTGGCAAAGCCCACAAACCACGAAATATCAGCAATGATTTTAACCTGTGGAATAAATTGACCACTTAAGGAAAGAACCAACGCCAGAATAGTAGCGACATACGCCGGCTTGTTTAATCCGTAAAAAGGATTAGCTTCCTCTTTTTTGTATTTATCTACGTATAAAGCATTTAAATCAATTTGTTGCTTTTGAACAAAATAATAATTCGCAATCATCACACCAGCGACTGGTCCTAAAACAGCCCCAATTGCGTTCAGAAAAATAAAAATACTATCGGCGTTTTCCATCAGTTTCCAAGGCATAATGAGAAAGCTAATAACACTGGCAATCATGACGCCTTTTTTATACGTCATTTTTTTAGGAAACAGCGCCGCCAATTGATAACCTGCCGGAATGATGTTCCCCGTTGCATTCGTTGAAATAGTCGTTAATAAGAAAACCGACATGGCTAAGACCACCACCGCCACATTATCTAAACGATCAATAATGTTTAAAATATTCCATTCCTGAATCCCAAAATACAGCGAACCACCTAACAGAATAACCACACTGGAAAAAGCGAAAATCCCATAACCAACAACTAAACCTGCTGTTTGCCCTACAACCTGAGCACGTGTCGAGCGCGCATTCTTAGTAAAATCCGCCACACTCGCACCAGGCGCTGACCAAACGGCCACAACCGAGTTAAAAATAATCAGATACGCCACCAGTGGATTGACTGAACGAATCGCACCAGAAACTTGATAGGACAAAATTGGTGTTAAACCGCCCCCAGCTCGAATGGCCCAAATCGTTAATCCAATAATAACGACATAAATCAACGGACTTAAAATGGCGGTAAAACGGTTCAAAATTTTGCTACCACCGAAACCTATTGCCACATTTAAGAGCCAGAAAAGAGTAAACGCCATTAATTCAGGTAGCCTGAGACCAAAAAACTGGAATGATCCACCAATTTCTAAAAAGTTCGGCCAAAATTTCCCGAGAATAATTAATAAAGCCAGCGATCCTGTAAATGTTTGCAGACCAAACCAAGCAATCGCGGCCACACAACCTCTTAAGAACCCTGGCAGTTTTGCCCCGAGACTACCGTAAGTAGACTGTAAGTGCATCGCAAAAGGAATGCCATATTTAGAGCCAGCCACGCCATTCAAATTCATGAAAGTTGCTACAATGAATGAGCTTAACACAACTGCCAACATAACTTGCAGCGGCGATAAACCTAAGAAAATAAAGCCGCCCACTGCTGCATAATTCGGGATATTATGAATCGAACCCATCCATAATGTAAAAAAATTGCGCGCGCCCATTGTCCGTTGTTTCGGGCTACTTGGCAACAAATCCTCATTGTAGCCACGTGCTTTCATCGCTGTTTCTTCTTGAGCTGTTACTTGAGACACATTTTTCTCCACGACAAACTCTCCTTTTTATTAAAAATTTTTTTCTATTAAAACACCCTGCCTTCTCTTTTTTGTCACTTTTGCACAAACATGCGTACTACTCTCATCACACAAATTGTAAGCGCTTTTTATAACAACAATCATTAGTTACCCCAACTAAATAACAAACGATTCTTTGTTCACTTTGAACGAAAAAATAGCAACCTTTTTTATATCGTCCTCTCACTCTAGAAAGTAAGAAACAAATCTTTTTATTCACATATTATGTACAACTTCTCTTTTCAAATGCTGAAATACGCTTATTATTAAAAATGACATAAATAAATTATACAGTTAAATGAAATCCAACACAACATTTTTTAATCAAACACACACAAATCAGATAAACTGAAGTGGATTTTCAGGAAGAGACCCATCCTGAAAAAAGACACTGACAAAAGAGTTTTCTCACAAGATCGACAACTTTTCACAGATTCAAAATCTTCTTTTTCAATTTTTACGTTTTAAAAAATAACATTTTGAAAATAAAAAATTGCTTAATTTTAGTCAAAAAAATAAACAAAGATTTCTGATTTTATCAGAAATCTTTGTTTATAAATTTTCTTGCTACAATTCCTTTAACAAAATAAAATCCGTCTGTTCATCGTCTCCCATAAAAAACGAATGTTGACTATAATAACGGTAGCCAATCGTTTTATAAAATGCCCGCGCCGCATCATTGTGTTCCCAGACACCTAGCCACAGTGCGTTTTTACCAAATTCACGAGCTTTTTCTTCCGCCAGTTCTAACAATTGTGTTCCCAGCTTCTTTCCTTTAAACGCAGGCAAAATATACAATCGCTCAACCTCGAGCTTTTCTGGCCCCATCGGTTCCGTTTGTGCCTTCTCACGATTTAATTTCATGTAGCCAGCTAATTGATTATCGACAAAGATAAAATAAAAGTCAGAGTGGGGATTAGCCAATTCCTTTTGTAATTTTTCTAAATTGTAGGCTTCTACTAAATAGGCTTGCATATTTTCTGGGGTATTATATGGTCCGAAAGTATCTGTATAAGTTTCAATGCTGATTTCTTGTAACGCTGGTGCATCTTCTATTGTTAATTTTTTTATTTCTCCCATCAATCAGTCGTCCTTTCCTTAATAATTTCGAGTGTTCCCTTTTTTGACAAATTCCCAATCTTCGCTGACATTTTTACGCATCCGGACTAAGTACTCTGCCAATTGTGAAATTTCCACTTCTGACAAGCCTTGCAAAGCAACTTGATTCGAGTGTTGATTTTCGCGCACAATGATTGGATAAACGTTTTTCCCTTTTTCTGTGGCATAAATCCGCTTAATTTTTTTGTTGCTTGCATCTTCTTGACGATAAATGAAGCCTTGTTCTTCCAAACGCTTAATCGCCCGCGCCGCTGTGGTTCGATCAACTTTAATCAGTTCGGCGATCTTTTCTTGGATAATCCCAGGATTTTCACAGATCCTGACCAAATAAAGATATTGTCCTCGTGTTAAAGATAATTCCTTAAATTCGATATTACTGATTGAATCTAAGGCGCGCGCAATCATGCCAATTTCTCTTAAAATATCTATCACTAGGACACTTCCTTTCGCTAATATTTTATGATTGTCATTACTTTAACTTATTTTTGTTGCAAATGCAACAAAAATAAGTATAAAAACTACAGATTTAAACAATTTGAGCATTCGTGAAAATAAAATAATTATTTCTTTTGTTATATTAACAAGTAAGATAAAATTAGTTATAGCGTCTATAGGAGGAATAGTATGAAAAAATTATTTTGTGTTATTTTAGTTATTTTTTTAACAGGTTGTAGTTCTCAAAAAGCGAATGAACCTAAAAAACAAGAAAATTCTACCAATCATACAACATCAATGAAAAGCAGTGCTAATCATTACAGTTCTAGCACAGAAACAAGCTCTAATAATAAACTAAAAGAAACTTCAGAAAGTGCCAGTACCACTCAAGCTTCGGCAAAGTCTAAAAATGAAGTATCCACAAATGTCGAAGAAGCAAATTCTTTAGAAGCAACACCTTATGCTGTCGATCTTAGTAGTTTAAACAATCCACTCGTATTTAATTTTAAAGGAATGAATGTGCCAACTTCAATTACGTTAGAGAACTTAAATTCAACACCAACTGCTACCTTCCGAACTAAATTGTTTGGGGCTGAAAATGGTCAAGTGAAAGAAGCCATTAATAAATATGAGCTATCTATAAATACAATTCCTACAAAAGAGATTAGAATATTTTCAGCGGCCGATAACAGTATTCGCACCGTTAAAGTAAATACAGAATTAATTTTAGGAACTAATATTTCTTCAAACGATGAACAAAATAGATCGGGCACTTTATACTTATTCAACAATAAAAATGGTTCGATATCTTTAATCACTCCTAACTACGCAGGCAATGTTACGGATGATCAAAAAGACGTTATGCTAGAAGTAATTCAATAAATAACAAAAAAAATAATAAAGAGAAAACTTCATACTTAGAAGTTTTCTCTTTATTATTTTTTTAGGAACTCCTCTAGAAACTCGTTTTAGTCCCCACTTATTTTTCTTATTTCTTCACCCATTAAGCCCGCGATAGAAAATAGAACATTTTATTTGAAAATGAATTATTGTTCTGCAATATGCACCGTTTGTAAAAATTCTGCGACTGAGAAATGGTATTCTTTCTCTTGATTTCCTTGAATGGTTCGAATCATTTTTTCAACTTCTGGTTGCAGAGCGGCAAATTGAACTTGTTGTCCACGACCTTCTGCTGCAAGACAAAATTCTTCTAAAATATCTAACGCCGTACTATCAATGCTAGGAACTCCTCGCATTGAAAATACTACACCACTTTTTGTTTCCAATTGCAGTAACGTTTGTTTCAATCGTTCAGAAGACATGAAAAATAACGGGCCACTCAAATAAACCACCACCCAATTTTCCGTACAATCGGTCGGTACTAGCCCCATTCTTGACCAATCAACTTCCTCGACATTAATCGTAATCACGGCACTTTTCGCAATGAAAAACAGGCAACCCGCTAAGACCCCTAAAACAATCGCTAAACTCAAGTCAAAAATAACGGTCGCTACCATCGTTAAGAAGAATAAACATAAGGCTGTGTGGAAACGTTTCTGGAAGAATTCTTTAATCACCGACCATTCATTCATTCGCCACGCTGTCACCACTAAAACACCAGCTAACGCAGGCATGGGAATTTTAGACATGACTGGCGATAAAAGCAACATCGATAACAATAAAAAGACTGCATGAAAAATACCCGCTAAACGTGTTTGCGCACCAGATTTAATCACTACGCTCGTGCGGGCAATCGCTGCCGTCGCAGGTACGCCACCGAAAAATGGCAAAATTAAGTTGCCAATTCCTTGTGCCACTAGTTCCTGATTACTGTCTAATGGTTTCCCTGTCATGCGACCAGCCGAAGCGCCACAAAGCAAACTTTCAATCATACCTAACATAGCAATGCTAATCGAAGGCACCAAAATATCCTGAAACGCACTTAATTGAAGCGAACCAAGTTCCAAACGTGTATCACTAAAAATACTTGTCGGAATTTTCCCTACAGTGGCCACTGGCAGTTGAAAAACCACTGTTGCTAACGTAGCTAAAATAATCATCACCAATGAAGCTGGTATCATCGCATTCCACTTTTTCGGAAAGAACACTAATCCAAGCACCACTAAAATCGACATAACCGTCGTTGGTATACTTAAATCAAAACCCAATGAACGATAACTGCTGATTTTCTCAATTAAATTGTGGCCTTCTGAACGAACCCCAAAGAAATTATCAAGCTGCCCCAACGCAATAATAATAGCAATTCCTGAAGTAAACCCGGTAATGACCGGTGACGGAATAAAAGAAGTCAAGCTCCCTAAACGCAAAATCCCTGCCAAAAGCAAGAAAATTCCCGCCAAAAAGGTGGCCAACAAAATCCCTTGCATGCCATGCACTGCCGCAATTGACATTAAAATAGCTGCCATCGCACCTGTTGGTCCTGAAATTTGATAAAACCCACCCGAAAGGCTCCCAATCACAATTCCAGCGATAATCGCCGTGATCATGCCAGCTGCTGCAGTCGCGCCGCTAGAGACCCCAAACGCTAACGCTAACGGCAACGCGACGGCTGCGACAGTCAAACCTGCCAAGAAATCTTTTTTCAATTTTTTTTGATCATACCCTTTAAATTCATCCCTTATCATTTGTGTGTACTTTTTAAACATTCGCATCCTCTTTTCATGAAATTTCCATTCTAAAGATATCATATTTTCGGAAAGATAATAAGGTGTTTTGTGAAGGAAATCGCTAAAAAATTTTTTTCACCTCATTTAGACAAAATTGTCTAATATTTTAAGAATTTAGCCACCGCTGTTTCCTAGAGTATGATATGCTTAACTAGTAAACAGGCTTCACAAACTTACATTAATTGGGGGAAACTATTATGTGTACAGGCATCAAGATTATTTCCAAAACAAATGATATTTTTTATGGACGTACGATGGATTTTACGTTTGATTTTTTTGGCAACGAAGATCCAATTGCACCAAAAATCCCTACTCTAATTGCTCAATTTCCAAAAGGTACAGTTCTAAACAGCCAACTAAATCCTTGGACGGCAAAATATGCCTTTATGGGACTAGCAATGTCAGGCACAGATCAACCAGCGAACGATGGTAAAACCGTCAGCCTTGCTATCACAGATGGTATCAACGAAGCCGGCTTATCTGGTGATATTCAATATTTAATGGAATCTTCAACAGCACCTGCTGAAAGTTTAGCAGATCGTGGTTTAACACCTCATATTGCAGAAGAAGTACTTGCTTATATTTTGAGTAATTTTGAAAGCGTTGACGAAGTAAAAGTAGCTTTTGAAAAAATCGGCCTGTTAGATCAAAAATTCCAACTTGATTCATTGGGGGAAGTTCATTTCACCTTACACTGGACCATTAATGATAAAAATAATAATAGTATCGTTTTGCAACCAACAGATAACGGAGCGTTCGTCATTTATGATTCGATTGGCGTAGTCACAAACAGCCCAGAATACAATTATCATTTAACCAATGCACGAAACTATATCGGAATGCGCAACTACGCTATTAAAGAACCTTACACTTTAAAATCAGGCGCAACACTTGACCCAATTGAAGGTGGGACTTCTTACGGACTATTAGGAATCCCAGGAGACTTCACTTCGCCGTCACGCTTCATTCGTGCGTTATACTATTCTGACAATCTCCAAGAATTTGATAGCTCTGAAGGGATTATGCAACTCTATCGCGCCTTCCAAACAGTGATGATTCCTCGGGGGATTGGCCATTTAGGTCAAAGTAATTCTCTGTCTGATTTCACACATTATTGGTCAGGATATGATGTGACTAATCTAACCATGTATGTCCAACCAGAAAGTACTACCTCATTTACAAAATACACTTTGGATCCAGCTTTAACAGAAGTTACTACTTTTGCTGTTTCTAACGAACTACTACTAACAGATTTAAATCAATAAAAACACAAACAACGTCTCTGACTAGGTACTTGGTCAAGGACGTTGTTTCGTTCATTTTTCAGATAATGCGTTATACAACGGCGCTAATTCTTGAAGCGCCTGACAACTTTTTTCTTCAATCGTTTCAAGCTTTTCCGTCGCAAACCACAACTTACCGATCTGAAATGAGCGATTGCCTATCCGCTCTTCTAGAATTTTCCGTTGTTTTTCATCTGCTAAATAATCTTTTAAAGGCAAATGGTCCACTAGTTCATGCTCCTCCTGCGGCCAAATATAATAGCCTTCACAGTCGATGGTTTGGCTCCAAGCTTCTAAACGATTAAGCAATTGATTGTAAGCGACGACTGAGCCTGCCCGCTCCTCACTTTTGTAATGTTGAAACATCAAATACACTTGAAATTGCTTTTTGTTTAATAACAATGCCAGACAAGCATTTTCCGCTTGACGTTGCTCACTGCGATACGCAGCCCAGAAATGACTGCGTAAATTCCAGCCGTTGGTCCAGCTTTCGATTTTCGGCTTAGTGATGCCGAGTTCAGCTGGTAGACCTTGAGCGATTGCGAGGTTTAAGGCTTTCCACTTTTCCCAATGTTGCTTGTAGGTTTGCTTTAAGTCATCGATTTCTGCTGATGTTTGTTGCTCTTTGAGTTGTTTAAATGTGAAGATTTCTCGGTTGAATAGATTGAAGTCTTGATGGGTTAGGTTCATTTTATTCCCTCTTTTTAGTATCTTCTAGTTACTCTTAATAATTTTATTTTTCAATAGCCATTGTAAAAATAACACAAGGACTACAATTGGCCAAAGCGTGATTGGGAAAAAGAGCCCCACAAAAATGCCTGGTACAAGAATCGTCCCTAAAATCTGGGTTGTTAAACTCGTAGCAAAAATTGCGACAACAAAAAGCGAGTCAATTGTTGGGAAAAATTGTGCGACCGCAAACCCGATTAAAATAGCTGAAAAAACGACGGGAAAAATATCGCCACCTATCCAACCTGTCTGTAAACAAACTTGTAAAAATACTAGTTTCATTATCGCAGCGATCACCAAGATATACCAGGCTTGTTGACTACCAAAACTAGGAACTAAATGCATAAAAGATTGTCCTGAAAATAGTAATCTTGGCATTAAAATAACAAAAAGAAAAATACAGGCTGCACCAAAGCTTACCAGTATGCTTTGCTTTTCTTCAAAAGGTTGGCATAGTTTAGCCAGAGCAGCTTTCAACCATTGATAGGCGTTACCAATCACAAAAGCAGTTAATAAAGCGGGTAAAATCAGCCATAACGAAGCCATTTCAATTTTTCCAGTTCCTAACTTCGTAATAAACGATGGGTGTCCCACCAATTTCATTAAAAAGGTAAACACCACCAACCCGTTCACAATAAATAACCCGTTCATCACTTGTTTCAGTTTCTTTTTATCTACAGGAGCGAGCATCGTATCGTAGCGCTGAACAAACTGTTGCGGATGCAGCAAGCGCTGAATTTTTGTCCTAAATGCTTGCTGTTCTTGCTCGTCATAATGAAAATAAAGGTACCGTAACTTATCAGATTGCCAGACTGACAACGAAATAATCGCTCCCAACAATGCGGCTTCAGGACCGACACCAGCCCCGAAAATTAAAATTACCAAGGCGGCCAATAAATTTCTAAACACACCTGAATAATCGACCGATTGTTTCGCCTTCAATTCTGTCAGAGCCTCATGCGCCGTTTGTGGTATTTGCCCGAAGCGTTTCTTCAGATAACTCAATACCAACGCTCCTAGCACACACAAGACAAAATAATAGAGAATTGGCCATTTCATTTGCGCTGGCAACACCTCCCAGAGCAGAGTCGTTAGCTCTCCTTCAATGATTAAAAATGCTCCTGAAATTCCCGCGATGATACTACTTAAAAATAACCCACTGACGATAATTGTCCACATTTTTCTGTTACGCATACTTCCTCCAAATGATAGTTGTTTCTTTTATAGTAGCAGATAGTTAGTGGTTTGTGTTTGAAGATTTTGGGAAGGATTTATTTTTTTGAAAAATTAAGGTTATGAAAAGTTATCGTTTTACATTATTATTATTTGAATTTGTTGATTGTATTTACGCTGATAGGTGTTTGGGAACTGTGTAAGTTGGGAACTCTAGCAGAAATTGTTCGAGGAGCTTCTCCTAGACCAATTCAAGACTCTAAGTGGTTTGATAATACCTCAGACGTTGGTTGGCTACGAATTTCTGACGTGACTGAACAAAATGGAAGAATTTATAAATTAGAGCAAAAACTTTCAAAAGCCGGCCAAGAAAAAACGAGAGTTTTAAGAAAACCACATTTACTGTTAAGTATTGCAGCAACAGTAGGTAAACCTGTTGTTAATTATGTCAATACTGGTGTACACGATGGTTTTTTGATTTTTTTAAATCCATTATTTGATAGAGAATTTATGTTTCAATGGTTAGAAATGTTTACGCCTAAATGGCAAAAATATGGACAGCCAGGAAGCCAATTAAACTTAAATTCAGAGCTTGTTAGAAATCAAGAGTTAAGAATGCCATCAACTAACGAACAAGAAAAAATAGGAATGCTATTCAAATACCTTGATGATACTATCACACTTCATCAGCGTAAGCTGGATCAGTTAAAAAAATTGAAAAAGGCCTACCTGCACGCGATGTTCGTTTCAATGAATACTAAAAAGAATAAAGTTCCCAAGTTAAGATTTACTGACTTTGAAGGAGATTGGGAACTGTGTAAGTTGGGACAAGTTGCAAACTACAGACGTGGCTCTTTCCCTCAACCGTACGGAAATAAAGAGTGGTATGACGGTGAAAATAGTATGCCCTTTGTTCAAGTGGTGGACGTTGGAGATAATTTGCGTTTGGTTGAGGATACCAAACAAAAAATCAGTGAACTTGCTCAGCCTAAAAGTGTCTTTGTTAAGGAGGGGAAAGTCGTTGTTACATTACAGGGAAGTATTGGTAGAGTCGCCATAACTCAGTATCCTGCCTATGTAGATAGAACGCTCCTTATCTTTGAAAGTTATAAGGCGGAGATGGATGAATACTATTTTGCCTATGTGATTCAGCAACTTTTCGAATATGAAAAAACAAGAGCACCAGGTGGAACGATTAAAACTGTTACGAAAGAAGCTTTGTCTGATTTCACTATCTCATTTCCAAGTATTGAGGAACAAAAGAAATTAGGGAAGTTTTTTGAGCAATTGGATGACACGATTACTCTTCATCAAAATAAGTTAGAGCAATTAAATGAGTTAAAAAAATCCTACCTCCAAAACATGTTCATCTAAAAAATAACTCCCCGCAATCCGCGAGGAGTTATTTTTCTTACATCAACATCGCCAAATGGCGCATAATTTTATCGTTATCTTGATTTTCTAATTCCTGAATAATATGCAGATAAGTTTCTTGCGTAGTTGTCATACTAGAATGGCCTAATCGAGTCGCCACGCTGGCAATTGAAACACCAGCAAATAATAATAGCGAGGCATGCGTGTGGCGTAAGCTATGGACAGTAATCACTGGAATCTGCGCACGTTTACATAAGACTTTTAAGCGACTATTAATCGTAGAATTAAACACACGTCCTTTCACAAAAATTGGTTCCATTGGTGGCATATTTCTTATCAATTGAGAAAATTGCATTGCTGTTTGCCAGTCAATTTGTACTTTGCGTTTAGAAGATTCATTTTTTGTTGATTGGAAAAAACCAGTGGGGTTCTTATAATTCCATGTTTTTTCAATAGTTATTTTTTGTTTAGAAAAATCAAAATCTTTTGGCGTTAGCGCCAATGCTTCGGAAAAGCGTAGGCCCGTTTTAACTACCAATAAAATAAACCAATCCCAGTTTAGTTGCTCGCCTAACTCTAATTCTTTCAAAAGAGCTTGAACTTCAAATTGATTTAAAAATTTTGATTTTTTAGGACGTGGTGCTTTTCCTTTAATGACAATTTTTCGCGTTGGATTTTTTGAAATAAGTCCTTCATCGACTGCATCTAAAATTGCCCCTTTTAATTGATGATGAAAATCCATAGTTGTCTGCCGTTCGTGGGTTAACGCATAGTCATTTAACAACTGCTGATACCGTTGCCGATCCAAATGTTTTACTTTTAAACCAGGTGCTAACTCAGCAAGCCGTTGTTCCGCAATATAATATTTTTGCAACGAAATATCCCGAATCGCCCCTACCTTATATAGCTCCACCCATTCACTAAAATACTCATGAAATAACTGCTCTGTTCTCTTTCTCTTAACCAAAATAAAACCTCCTCGATAATTGTTGATGAAAGAATCATCTTTTTTATTATCTCGGAGGTAGGAAAGTGTGTAAATATTCAGTTTTATATGAACATATTTTGGAGGTAAGATGTTTTCAAGTCCTTTAATTGCTCTAATTTATTTTGATGAAGAGTAATGATATCGTCTAATCGCTTAAAGAATATTCCCACTTTCTCTTGTTCTTCTTTATTCTGTGGAAGCATAATAATCAAATTTTTTACTATTGAACTGGATAAATTTCCTTGTCCTCCTTGAAGATAGGTAGAAATAATTGTATTTTTTTGTTTTCTTAGCCATTGAATAATTAAGTACGAATTGTCATTTTTGCTTGGACGTATTGCTAAAATAGCTTGGTTAATTGCACCTGTGATTTTAGATATCCCAACTTCTCCGCTTGTTGCACCATACAGTGCATAGAGGATATCCCCAACTTTAACCATCTTAGCTGATGAACTATTTAATCCATTTTCTGTAATAAACAATTCGGTTGAATCAGACGAAATTTCACCTGAACGGATAAATGGAATATCCCCACCATAATATTCAGATTTTCCTGCGGTAGGTGTGCCACCAGAGAAGGATTCTGTAATTTCTCCTAACTTACGATGCGCCCACTCCCCCTCAAAAGCAGCAAAACGAACCTTAGGTACTCGTTCATCTTTTGCAGGGAACATTACTTGCAAATACGCTTTCTTCAACTCTTTCAACTGCTCTAACTTACGCTGATGAAGTGTTATAGTATCATCTAATTGTTTTAAAAAGTTTCCAACCTTTCTTTGCTCCTCAACACTTTTAGGTACTGTGAGTTCAGTTCTTAAAAAATCAGATGCTGCAATATTCAAAAGCCCATGATTTCTTGCACCTTCAGCAGCATGTTTCGAGACTTCATGATACCAACAACTAGTATCATAATATTTTTCTAAAAAATTAGAATCTATATTTTTAGGTTTAAAAATAATATACAACGTTGATAAAACTCCCATATCATAACGATTTAAACGTTTTATAGCTCCCCACGGATAGCCATTTGAATAAGACTTATTATATGCAAATTCTCCATTATAAATTAGATAGTAACCACTAACATCTCGACTAGCAACGGATTTATTGAAAAATACATTCTGATCTATCAATCCTTCTTGAGCAGATATTGTTAAAGGTAGCGTTGATTTTAATTCTTTATTTTTACGAGTAACTCTTTCAACCACCCTCCCCAACTTACACAGTTCCCAATCTTCACTAAAACCACGAAACCGGAGCCGAGGGACCTTTTTCATCTCGTCCTTCATCCTCCAAACACCTCTTTCGTGGCATCTATCAGTGCTTGGGTTTCTTCCGTTACCACCAGGTCATCAAGCATAGCTAATAACTCAGCTTCTACTTTTTTTATTTCCTCGTTAGTATTTTTAATGTCATTGTTTAGCGCCACTAAATCAACAGGTGGCTCTTCTTCGTATGTGTCAACATATCTAGGGATATTCAAATTATAGTCATTTTCTTTGATTTCATCTAACGTTGCGAGATGTGAATATTTCTCTATTTCTTTACGCTGAACCACAGTATCGACAATTTTATCGACATCTTCTGGGCGCAAATGATTTTGTTTTTTTAATTTTTCAAATTCTCGACTTGCATCAACAAATAAAATATCAGAAGCCGTACGATTTTTTCTTAAAATCAAGACACAAACTGGAATAGATGTATTCAAGAATAATTTATCTGGGAATCCAATCACTGTTTCAATTTGGTGTTTGTCAATCAACGCTTTTCGAATACGACCTTCTGCGGCTCCTCTAAATAATACGCCGTGAGGTAAAATAATCGCCATTCGGCCATTGTCTTCTAAATGGTATAAACAATGGAGTAAAAACGCATAATCCGCTTTGGTTTTCGGCGCAATACCATATTCACGCCAACGAGGATCATCTTCACGATCTTTATTGTTCCAATGAGCTGAGTAGGGCGGATTTGCCATAACCGCATCAAACATTCTTGGATTATCTTTCCCATCTACTACGCCATCTGGCCAGTCACTTTCAAGTGTATCCGCATGATTAATACTAATATCATTGTACTCTACACCATGCATCATTAAGTTCATTCGCGATAAGCGATACGGTGTGGCATCTTTTTCTTGCCCAAAATATTTAATCATACCTCGCTTATGTGAATTTTTCATATAGCTAGCTGTTGTTAACAACAACGAGCCCGAACCAACCGTTGGATCATAAATAGAAAAACTTTCCTCTTCTTCACGACCAGATGTTAAAATTCGTGCCATTACGTTAGAGATTTCTTTCGGTGTATAGTATTGGCCCATATCAGAAGCCAAGACTGTTGCAAATTGAGCAACTAAATATTCATAGATATCTGATACTGTATCATCACTACCTGACAAATCAAATTCTGGTGAAGAAAGCAGCTCAATCATTGAAATCATGACACTAGCACGAGCTTGTGCATTCGCGCCTAAATCGGCACTATCAAAGCGCATACCATCAAAAATCCCTTCAAAATCACCTTTTGCTTCAAAGGCAATTTGCTGATTGAAATGACCAAATGTATCAGTCATCATCCCAATATTAAAACGATCTTCATCGATTGCTTTTTTCCAATCATCAAAAAAATCATTTGGTTGAATCGCATAACCTAAGTTTTTTTGCATATATTCTAATGCTTTTGAGGGATTCTGTGCATAAATGTTTTCCCAAGTTTCTCCACGTGTGACATCATCTAGCCAACGTGTGGCTTTTTCTGATAGGTATTTATAAAATAAAATACCAAAAATATAATCTTTATATGCTGTCAAACCAATTTGTCCACGTGTTTGATTCAACATCGCCCACATCTTCGTTTGTTGTTCTTGTGATAAAGCCATCGTATTCTGTCCTTCTTTCTAATTATAATGAATTGAAAAATTTCATTAGGGCTTCTTCAAACTCGGCGGCACCAAAAAAGTCAATATTTTCTTCTTTTTCGATTTCACGAACTAAATCTGCCAAATTAGGATTATCAATGAGTGTGTGACCAGGTAAAAATAAATCAAATGCCTCAACTACTCGATTTCCATTTACATCTTGGTCAGCCGCCCATCGCCGAATTTTCAATTCTCGAAGATTTGTCCGTCTTTTCTTACGCTCTTGTTGAAGCGTTTCAGTAGTGAAGTGTTCCGTAATTTCACCAGATTCAATATCATCGACAATTTCATTAATTTCTTGACGACTTTCATCATCCATTGGAGTAATATGTTTATCAATCGCTTCTCGATTATGCTCTGTTTTTTCATCCATAAAGTTATTTAACAATTCAACTAACATATCATAGTCAATAATTTCATGGTCAAAAAATTCAATTCCTATTTTAATTTCAGTTAAATCGGGGCGTTCTGATTCAGGTAGTTTTTCTTTAGTATCATATAATCTCGCTTGTAACGCGCCAAATTCGTCAGTATTGGCAATATCTAAACGGATCATTTCACCAGTTGGTTCATTGTTATCATCTAAAACATCAATCTCGGTTCCTAACTCATATCCTTGCTGAATCAATTGTTGAATCTTACTCTGCGCTGGAAAAGCCAAGTTGACAAATTCTCTGATATCATTAGTTCCACGAGGCACTTGGCTAAAATCATCCCCTGCTAGTTCTTTTAGACGAGCAATTGTTCCTTCTAATTCTTGGATTTGATGGCTTTGTGGTTTAGCTAAAATATCATCATTTTCTAAATCTTTAAGTTCTTGATTTCCAGCTTCTTCTTCCGCTTCTTGTAATGTATCGTTTCCGCCTCGTGTATAGATACGCAATGCATTTTCTACATATTCTTTCATGGCATCGCCTTGGCGATAGAAGCGAACTTTTCCATGTGGTTTACTGTCACGGTTCAGCGTTCGATTGGTACGCGACATCGCTTGAATCAGCATGCCTTCTTTAAGCATTTTATCCATATAAATCATGTTAATAAATTTTGAATCAAAACCTGTGAGCAGTTGATCTGAAACAATCACTAAATCTAAACGATCTTCTTCTTTTCCTTGATTGTATGGTTTCTTACGAGCTAGTCGTTTAGTAATATCAATCATATACGCACGTGCTGGGTCTTTCGCAGAAAGAATACTTGGTACATTAAATTTTTCTGTGTAAGCCTTAATCGCTTTTTTTAAAGCTTCATTTTGCTCTTTTGTACCATTTTTATTTGATTCATCCGTTGAAAAAGTCATGGTTACATTTAAGTGCGGTGCTTTTTCTTTAAAAATATTGTAGTAATGTACTACTGCTTGTTTACCAGAGACTGCTAACATTGCTTGAAAAGTATTTTCTTTTCGGACCCCACCTATTAACGGTCCGCTAGAGGTTTTTTTCCAATTGTCCAAAATGTCTTGAACGACTTGACGACGGTAAACATCACTTTGATAGACTTCTTTTTCATATTCTTGTTCAGAAAAATCACTTTCTGCATTTTCAACGACCCAATGAGGCTTGAAATAAGTGACGTCAAAGCCTAGAACATTGCCATCACCAATTGCATCTTTAATGGTATAGGTATGCAATCGTTTCCCAAAAATATCATGTGTTGAAATGTCTCTTGTTGTTGTCACATCGTTAATTTCATCACTATAAAAATTGGGCGTTCCAGTAAAGCCAAACCATGTTGTTTTCTTAAATGCTTTTTTTATTAACTGAACAGATTCACCGCTGGCACTTCGATGCGCTTCATCCATGATAATGACATTCCACTCATCATTTGTTAGACCATTTTTCACCGCTTTTGTTAAACCTTGAACAGAAATTAGTAAAATTTGTGAAGCACCTTTATGTTTTAGTTCTCGTTTAAGTTCACGGCCATTGACTTTTTTGATTCGTTTTTTAAAGTGCATATACGCAAAGTCTTTAAAGTTTTCTAGTGTCTGGTCAATTAAATCGACACGATCAACAATAAACAAAACGTTGCGAACTCTTGGCGCAGAAGCTAATAATTGAGCAACTTTAAAAGAGGTCACCGTTTTACCTGAACCCGTCGTATGCCAAATATAACCGCCTTCTTTTTCAATTAGGCCACTGGATTCCATTTCTTTCATACGTTGTAAAATGCCTCGTGTTGCTTGAATTTGATAGCTACGCATAACCATCAAATTATCATTTGAAGCATCTGGAATCATATTAACAGTGACTAATCGATGCAATGCAGGAATTCCCATGACTTGGTGGGCAAATTCAAAAGCATCTGTAATATCTTTATTTCTTTCATCACGCCAGCCAAAAACAAATGTTTTATTATAATGTTCAAAGGCATTAGGTCGTGCAAAATAATGCGCTGAGTGTTGACTTAAAATAAATTGGACTTGTACAAAAGCAAATAAGCCTTCATATAATCCATCGCCATGATAGCCTTTCAATTGTTCAAATGCATGCCATTGATTTTGTAAATGTTCATCTTTTTCTTCGATATGCGCAACAGGAATTCCATTAATCAATAACGCTAAATCAATAATTCTCTTGGATGTTAAACCTTTAGGTAAATTATTAAACATTACTTGGCTAACAATCTCATAACGTGAACGACCACCAGCCACATCATCTGAATAAAAAATTTCAATTTCTAAACTTGATCCATCATCCCGAACAAGTGGAATTGAGCCAACACCACCTGCTCCAACCAATAATAATTGAGCATCGTAAGGTGTTCGAATACGTTGTAATTCTTGGAGAATCATTTTGAATTCATTATCAGATAACGGTGTACCATTTAATTTATGTGCATTTGTTTCATTTAATACATCGTGCCAATGCTGCTCTAACTTTTTAATACTTACATTCGATAAGTCTTTACGATAAGTCCAACCCTCAGACTCAAGCTTTTTTATTAACGCTTCTTCAAATTTTGCTTCTGCCAATTAAATACTTCCTCTCGCTTTTAATGAGAACAAATTCCGTAAATAAAGCCTTTTCTCTCGCTCTAACAACAAGAACTTACGCTGTCATACAGTGTAAGTGTAATGAATTACCCCAACTTTTTCAATAAAAAATGGAATCTTTATTGAAAAGATTCCATTTTTTATTGATTAAATTATCCTTCTTGTATAATCGTTTCTTTTAGCTTTATATATTCGGCTTCTGTCAAAATCTTTTTCTCAAATAAGGCATGTGCTCGCTCTAGTTTACTAAAAATATCGTCCGCATGTTTAGTTGTTTCTGTTTCAGGTTGTTCTGAAATAACTTCAAAATCGGCTTCTAAAATTTCTAGATCTTTTTCTGCATCTTCTTGAGTATAGCCTATGTTTTTACTTAATTCATCCTTTAACCTCATAGCCATTGGTTTCATAGAGGCATAATTAATGCCGCCGGAAACAACGCCGCCTAAAACGGGAATTGCTTTAGAAACACCTTTCGCAAAAGTTGCTTTTGTTAATTTCGTCCCAAAAACAGCTAATATTTTTTTCAATATTGGGAAGAGAAACGTTTTTGTCAAAGCTTTTTGTGGTAGACGTTTTAGCGCTTGAATAGACAACCTATTAGACAAAATCCGAACGACCGAACCAGCTGACGTTACCCCTAACATGATTCCCAAGTATAAAATCAGTGTATTTTTGGCTTCTTCTGTCAATTCATCTTGATTGTTCCATAAATCATGGTAGCCATAAATATAAGAAATTTCTTGCGCTAATTTCAAAGAATAGCCATAGAATTGCGCAATATCTGCGGGAATGGTAGCTGCCATAGCCAGACCACCTGGAATTCCTGTCGCAAATGAAATTGCGCTCGACTGCATAACTGCTTGGTTAATACATTTTTGGGCAGCTCGGTCTAGTTCTTTTTTTGATAAGACTTTTTCTGGTCCGTCATCAAATAATTCTTGTACATTGTCCACTTTATCTTGAAACATTTTTGTCAAAAAAGCATTTCGATTCACTTTGACACCAGGTAATTTTAACGACTCATTCACTACTTTCAACGCTAATACTTCTTCTTCCAACTGTAGGCCTCCTATTTTTACGCATAAATTCTCTTACAGTGTACTCCTTTTATCTTTCAAAAACAACGCCACTTCCAGCGCCAACAAGTCCACTTCCTTATCAAAATCCAACAGCACTAGCTGTTCAATTTTCTCCAATCGCTGTAATAAAGTATTACGATGAATAAAGAGTTTTTTGGCTGTTTGAGACAAGTTTCGTTTTGATTGAAAATAGACATTCAGTGTATGGACAAAGTCGGTATGTTGCTGTTGATCACTTTTCTGCAATGGTTGAAGATATTTTTTTCTGAGGGTTGCTTGTCCTTCTTCTAAAAAATAACGTTGCAATGTCTGTCTAAAATGAAAATTCGCGTAGGAAGCAATCCTCATTTCAGGTTTTTCTGCAACGAATTGGCGTTGAAAGGCTAAAACGTCAATCGCTTGTTGATACGATTCATGAATCTGGGTCAGACCTTGAATCTTAGGTCCTATTGTTAGGAAAAGTTCCACATCTTCTTGTACTTTCATTAACTGATTTATGCTACTTTTTGCTAGGCGTTGCATCATTTTCAGATAATCGCCTTCTTTTTCAGGTGGATCTTCAACTAATAAGACAAAGGAACTGTCAATTTCAATACAAACAATTTTTTGTTTGTCCCCTAAGATAACTTGGTTTAACTGGTTACCTAAAATAGACATTCTTTCTTGCCTTTGGCGTTCATTTAAGGTTAATGAAATTAGCAAAATCGCATAGGGCTTATCTATTGCCAAGCGATAATACTGTTGAAATTGTTGGAAAACAGCTTGATCCCTCTTTTCATGCGCAATCAGCTTAAAAAATAATTCGTTTCGTTGTTGGTATTCTTCAAATTTCCGTGAGTATTCCAATTGCAATTGTAAAAGTAAGTAATGAGCTGTGATTTTAAAATGAGCCACATCGACTGGCCGTAATGGGGCCAAGGTGTTCCAGACGAGTAAATAATATAAAATAACATTTTTCTTTTTAATTGGATAAATTTCAATTGGCACCACTTGGTTCTGGAGTTTCAACTGTAAATGAATCGGTTCTTGATAAAAGCGTAATAATGGATGACTTTGTTCCAGCAATTGTTTTTGGAACTCTGAGGTTTCTTGTCTATCTTCTAAAATGCTAGAAATACGAATTGGATTTTTAGGCAAGTCAAAAAAATTAACTCCTTCAAAGTGGTCATTCAATAACAAGACAGGATTTTGAATGGTTTCTGCTAGATCCTGCAGCAAATGAAAACTGCTACTTCCCGTTTCTAAGATTTGGTAAATTTTATTATGCAATGCGGTTTCTTGCGCATTCATGTCAAATTGTTCTAACGTGACACGACTTTTCAACACGTCAGCAATTTGCGAAAAGGTGTAATTGTAAGGAATTGCTAAAATAGGAACGTTCATTTCATCTGCTAATTTGATTAGGTCTGGTGGAACTTCTTCAAAATAACGTTGGGTTTTAAATCCTAAGGCAGCACAATGGTGTTTAGCTAGTTCTTTCAAAAAATTTTTCTGTAATTTCCGATCATCTTTAAATATGTACCCTGTCGTTAACAGCAGCTCACCTGCTGTTAGCCAATCTAAAATATCAGGATTTTCTAAAATATTGACTTTTAAAATCGGTTGGTCCTGATTTTTATGTCCTGCCACTAAGGTAATGCCAGGTAATTCTTCTAACGTTAATAAATCACTCACTTTTAACATCATTTATCCTCCCAATGTACAAATTGTCCATTCAAACTTGTAAATCAATGTCATTTTTAGCAATTGTTTAGCGTGCTGGATTCTTTTATTATGAAGTCGTGAAAGCGCTATTAAAAAGGAGGTCGTTGGAATGACAAAAATTTTAGCTTATGACCAAACGATTTTATCGAAACTCCCTCATCAAACATTGACTAGTTTGCAATGTTTTACGCACGCTATTAATTATGGTCATGTAGACACCCAAGAAATTCTCTTGACCATTTCAACGCATCCCGAACATATAGCACCTAACACGATTATACTCGATGAAAAAAAACTTAGCCATTTCGCTGATTTACCTGTCCAAATTGAGCCCCTGTTTATCCGGTTAGGCCGACGACAATTAACCCTAGCCGATGCCCAAATTTGGCAACCAACGCCACTTTATTTAACACCCAGTAAAACAAAGATAGCTATTTTTTTAACGTATATTCAGCAAACTCGTTTCAATCCTTGGCAAGCGCTTTTTCCTGCTTCGCCGTCAACCTTTCTTTTTGATTCTTATAGTCGGACCCAGATTCAAAAAGAAATGATTCATTTTCAACAGGCTTGGGAGCAAAAATCTTTTAAAATAGCTCTTGATTGTTTAACGAAGATTTTGGGATTGGGGATTGGTTTAACCCCCACTGGCGATGATTTTATCACAGGATTACTTGCTAGTTTTTCTGCATTAAAGCAACTTCCCTCGAATTTCCAACAGCTGGCTGTGCTAGCCAAGGAACGAACGAATGCGGTCAGTTATGCGGAAATCCATGAAGCAGTGAACGAGCGGTTTTCTCAACTAGTTCAGCGTGTTTTTTTATCAATTGAAAGTGGAAATACAAACGAAATGGCTCAAGCGGTTTCAGCTTTAGAGGAGGTGGGCTCAACTTCAGGAAGCGACATACTTTGCGGCATTATTTTTGGTTTAAAACTATTTTGTGAGGAGAATAATCATGACAATTCAAACAGTAATTAAAGAGAACGCCTATTTTGATTCAGTTACTTTAATGACCATTTCAACACGAGCCAATGAACTGGCTGGAGTTAAAACCGCAATGATTGGGATGGGAACCGACATGAATCTTGAAGTGATTCGGAATGTTGGTTTATATACACCCGCCTTGGATCATGTTACAACAGGTGATTTATTAATTGTTTTAGATCTTGATGACCAAGCGAACTCAGAAGAAATTTTACAGCAAGTCGACGAGTTATTTACGAAGAAAAAGAAAACCGCTTCTTCTGAAGTAACCTATAAGACGTTAGATTCAGCCCTTCATGAAGAGCCTGATGCCAACTTAGTTGTAATTTCTGTCAATGGAAAATTTGCTGCACGAGAAGCGCATAAAGCTTTAGATCAGCAAAAACACGTCATGCTCTTTAGTGATAACGTGACGGTTGACGAGGAATTAGCGTTAAAACAAAAAGCACACGAAAAAGAACTGTTTGTGATGGGCCCTGATTGTGGAACAGCGATTATTAATGGCGTCGGGTTATGTTTTGCTAACGAGGTACGTTCAGGAGATATTGGAATTGTCGGCGCTTCTGGTACAGGTAGCCAAGAAGTTAGTGTTCAAATCCATAAATATGGTTATGGGATTTCACAATTAATCGGTACTGGTGGCCGTGATTTGTCTGCTGAAATTGGTGGGCTGATGATGCTTGACGGGCTGGATGCTTTAATGGTAGACGAACAAACTAAGGCAATTTTGCTTATTTCTAAACCGCCTGCTCCAGAAGTAACAGAGAAAATTTTAAAAAAATTAGCTGTTTCAACTAAACCAGTTGTTATTTATTTTATCGGCAGTGAACAAACGGAACGAAAAATAGACAACGTCACTTTTGCTACTTCTTCTCTGGATGCAGTTCAAAAGGTGATTCAATTTAGTCAAACACAGGAAGCGGAAACCAGCCTCTATCAAAATCCGACAGGCGCAACGTTAACAGCCATCCAACAGCAACAAGCCCCTTCTCAAAAATTTGTTCGTGGGTTGTTCTGTGGTGGCACTCTTTGTGATGAACTTTTATATGCTTTAACAGAAGTCTCTGATGATGTTTATAGTAATATTCATAAAATTCCTGAACGACAATTAGCAAATCCTGACCACAGCCAAGCACATACATTGATTGATTTCGGTGATGATCGTTTCACAGAAGGCCGCCCACATCCAATGATCGATCCGACTTCTCGGATTACTCGCATTCTTCAAGAAGCCAAAGATCCTGAAGTGGCAGTTTTAGCGTTAGATTTTGAATTAGGTTATGGTTCTCACGAAAATCCCGTTGGTGTGTTAGCAGAGGCGTTAAAGGAAGCCAAAGCAATAGCGAAAGCAGATGGTCGTGAGTTAGCCATTATTGGCTATGTTTTAGGGACCGAAGAAGATCCACAAGATATTCATGAACAGCGGAAAATTTTAGAAGATTTAGAGGTTCTCGTTGTCGACAGCAGTCATCAACTTTGCGAAGCCACCAAAACTTTTGTAAAAGGAGCGAACGAACATGAGCAGAAATGATCTTTTTAAACAGCCTTTAGATACGATCAATGTAGGCATTGACTTTATTCATGAAGATATGAAAAAACAAGGGATTCCTTCACATCAAGTAAATTGGGCACCGCCAGCCAATGGTGACCCAGAGCTATTAAAATTATTGGATCAATTAAAAAATCCAACACTTTATGAAAAAATCCAACAAGCCAACGAAGAAGCGGTTACCCGCATTATTCAATCAAAACCTATTTTAGTGGGATTTGATAAAGCAATTAATGTCATGCCCGATATGACTGAAACGACCATTTTACATGCTGGGCCACCCATTACTTATGAAAATATGTGCGGACCGATGAAAGGTGCCGTTCAAGGAGCGCTTGTTTTTGAAGGATTAGCAAAAGATCTAGCTGATGCCGATCGGGTTGCTCGTTCTGGCGCGATTACGTTTTCTCCTTGTCATGAACATGATGCCGTTGGTTCTATGGCTGGCGTGACTTCTCCGAATATGTACGTTCATATTATCAAAAATGAAACGTACGGCAACACGGCTTTTACTAATTTAAGTGAACAATTGGCGAAAGTTTTACGATTTGGTGCAAATGATCAATCCGTCGTGGATCGCCTGATTTGGATGCGCGATGTTTTAGGTCCATTACTTCATGATGCCATGACTTTTTGTCCAGAAGGCATTGATTTACGCTTAATGCTTTCGCAAGCCTTGCATATGGGCGATGAGTGCCATAATCGCAATGTAGCCGGAAGTACGTTGTTAGTCCAAGCATTAACACCTTACATGGTTCAAACTGATTTTTCTCGTGAACAATTAAAAGAAGTATTTGAATTTCTTGGCAGTTCTGACTATTTTTCTGGTCCAACTTGGATGGGTGCCGCTAAATGTGCGTTAGATGCTGGTCATAATGTGGAGAATAGTACAATTGTCACCACCATGTGTCGCAATGGGGTCGAATTTGGAATTCGTGTCAGTGGAATTGGCGGAAATCACTGGTTTACGGGGCCTGCCCAACGGGTGATTGGTCCGATGTTTGCTGGTTACACACAAGAAGATGCTGGTTTGGATATGGGCGATAGTGCTATTACAGAAACGTATGGTGTTGGCGGATTTGCTATGGCAGCTGCACCAGCAATTGTCCCATTAGTTGGCGGAACAGTGGCAGAAGCATTGAATTATTCAAAAGAAATGCTGGAAATTACTACGAAAGAAAATCCCAATGTCACGATTCCTGTTTTAGATTTTATGGGGATTCCTTCAGGCATCGATGTCTTAAAAGTCTTAGAAACAGGGATGCTGCCTGTCATTAATACTGCTATTGCTCATAAAGAACCGGGGATTGGTATGATTGGCGCTGGATTGACTAATCCGCCAGCAAATGTCTTTAACGAGGCACTAAAAGCTTTAGTAGCTAAAATAAACTAATTTCAAAAACTTAGTAAAATGTCATTTTTTTGGAGCGATCATATGAAAAATAAATCGATCAATTACGAAGCCGTTTTAGCTCTTGTTGTAAAAATTTTTTTGGGAATGTTCCTGTATTGGATCATGAATGGCTTTCGACATGTGTCTAACTTTTTTCCTTACAATGACGTAGTTACCAAAGTGAATCAGCAGGGATTTTACAAATTTATCTATTTTGTTATGAACTTCACGGAAGGGGAATTTTACGGTGGACTTTTTACAACGCTTTTCTTACTAATCGGCGGTCTGATTGCTTGGCAACTTTATCGGAAAAATTCAAAATGGCAGGGATTTGCAATTGCTGGTGGTTCTGGTGCTTGGCCTTGGGTACTTGCTTCTCAGCTACTTTCCCTCTTTTTAACTATTTATGTTTTTGATTTTACACGCTTTTTTACAAAAGAAGTGTTGTGGTTACCAACGTTTATTGTGGTTGTCGGCACGCCGCCAGCTTTAACGCTCGTTTATGGTCCTGGCTGGAAAAAATTAGGAACGATTTCTCTGTTGAGTGCGCTTTTCACCTTTCCGTTTGCCAATTGGCTGAATGCGCAATTGATGCCCCTTTTAAATGTACCTGGGACAGTTTCCAACGTTACCACAATGGCTTTTGTTGGCTGGATTGTTTCAGCCATCTGTCATCAACTTCCTTGGATGGTTCCTTCTGTTGCACCAATCGCTCAGAAGCGGCAAAAACAACCTAAAATTGAAAATACGCAAACCTTTCAATGGTCAATACGACGCACTTTTGCTGACTTCTCCGAAGCTTGGTTTTATGGAAATGAGTTAGTTGGAGGTTTGGTAATTCTAGGCGTTTTAACAGATTGGTTTGTCAATATTAATCATATTACAAATGGTTCTGGCTTGGTTCCTGACATTTTAATGGGACAAATGATTGCTTCGGCTGTTGGTGTTTTTCTTTATCAAAAACATTTCGCTGAAGAAGGTTGGTATCCAACGTTTATGCCACTGGTCAGTATTGTTCCTGGTGTGATTTTAATGATGGGTGGTGGCTTTTGGCTTTCCCTGACCATCGCCGTTTTAGCAGGAATCAGTGCGGCCCCTGTCGGTAGCTATATTGCTAAACGATTACCTCCGTTTGTTCCTGGTGCTGTCGGCTTTGTATCAGGAATGGCTGTTGTAACCATTTTATTGTCAGCCGTTTTGCATACATTTGATATTTTTGTATAGTGAATAAAAAGAAGCGAATGACGATTCGCTTCTTTTTTTAATTGACCAATCCCCTTTTTATCCGTATTCTTAAGCAAAAGGAGGTTTTGCCATGTACTCCATGTTAAAACGTGTGATAACGGAAAAAGATTTGCTTCGGCAAATTCGTTTGTTGGAACAGTTGTTAAATGTTCCTCAGCTGACAGCCAAGCGTTTAGCCACGCAAATCCAAACGACAGAGCGAACCGTTTTTTCGGATTTACAGTATATTCGCAGTCAATTACCCGCCGACTGGTCCATTGAAACCGATAGCAGTGGTATTCGGTTACGCAATCAGGGGAATGCGCAAACCAATGAGCTTTGGTCATTATTTTTACCTCAATCCATTAGTATTCAACTATTAAAAGAGCTACTATTTACGAAAGAGTTAGTGACAACTTCTTTTTTGAGCACTAGTGGTGTTTCTTATGAAACTTTGAAGCGACATATCAAAAAAATGAATCTGGCCTTACGTGATTTTCATTTAACGATTCAGCTAACCACGACGACCATTCAGCTAATCGGGGCAGAAAGCAATATTCGGATTTTTTATCACCGTTTGTTGGTGCCTTTTACTCATAATAATTATTTTTTTGACGATTATTCTATTCATGAGGAGCATTATTTTCAATTTTTGAAACAAGTTTACAATAGTGAGTTGACGGTGGAAACGGAAGAAATTTTTGGCGCTTGTTGGTTTTTTATTAACACGATTCGCAACAAAGCCAATTGCCGAGTGAGTCAATTTTCTTTTGACTCAAAAGATGTCTTGTTTCAACTTTATCAACCGTCCTTGGCAAAACTTTATGCTTCTGAAGGCATCTATTTGCAAGGAGAAGAAAGTTTTTTCGCCTTCTTTTGTTTCTTAGAAAGTTGGAATTACGATAATGTCTATGGCGAAACGTTGGCTTCTGCGCTCCACACTCATTACAGTCAGCTGCGAAAGTCGTTACAACAGTTTGTCACTAATTTGTCCACTGAAGAAGCCCGGCCTGATTTAATCCAAACAAATTTATTGGATAATCTGTTATTGTTATTCATTAAATATACCGAGTCCCCAACACTTTCTGAGCAATTTCAATTGGAATATCAAGAATTAATGACCGAACAAGCCGCAGAGGACCTTGCGTTATCAAAGAGCAACCAAGAACTTTTGGAGATTTTATCTCGCTACACCACGATTGAAGAACCGACTTATTTTCTTAGTTTGGCTTCTTTGTTAGAAAAACAAGCCAGTTATTCCATTCAGGCGCAAACGATGACTGCCTATTTCCTCTTTCAAGGGGAACCTGCTTGGAAAGCTTTTTTACAACAAGAATTAGCTGCTTATTTAGGTACTCGTGTGAAATTACAAGCTATTGAATATGTGGAACTAAGCCAGTTGACGTTAAATGAAGCCGACATAATTATTTCCAATTTCCCCTTGGATCATCTTGATCTTCCTGTCTTTTATCTCTCTTTAATTCCAACAAAAAATGAACTCCGCCGACTAGCAGAGCTCACTCTTCATTCTTATTTTTAAAGAAACTAGCGAGGACATTCGCTAGTTTTTTGGCTTTCTTTCGTCATGAATCGTTTGGTTATATATTTTTCCCCTTCAACAAGGAAAAACAGACTCACAACATGGACGAAAATCATTGCTAATTGAAGGCCATTTAAAGAAGTTGTGCCAATTAATTGCTGCGCTACTGGCCAGTAAACTACTAGCGCTTGTAGCAAAAAGAGGATTCCTAATGAAGCAAACAACACTTTATTTTGGAAAAATCCTGTGCTTAACGACGGATCAACCAACTTACGACAGTTGATCATATACGCTGCTTGCGCTAAGACGATACTTTGTAAGAGGAACGTTTGCTGTAAGGCTTGGCCCTCAAATTGTAATGCCATAAGGTAACCTGGTACCATAATGAGTACCGACACATAGACGATTCTAAAAATACTGTACTTTGTTAAAATGCCTTCGTTGACATCTCTTGGTGGTCGTTTCATGGTATCAGCACTCGCTTTTTCAAAACCTAATGCATAAGACAAAGTAATCGTAGTTACCATGTTTACCCATAATATCTGGACAGGTGTCAACGGTAGAGGATGATTCATTAAAAGCGCCCAGACAACAATTAAACCTTGTGCCAAAGAAGTTGGCAAGAAGAAAGTAATCGTCTTTTTCAAGTTATCAAAAATGCGGCGTCCTTCTTTCACGGCCTTAGCAATCGTATGGAAATTATCATCTGCCAAAACCATATCTGCGGCTTGTTTGGTTACTTCACTTCCTTTAATTCCCATGGCAATTCCGACATCGGCTTTCTTTAGTGCTGGCGCATCGTTTACACCATCGCCGGTCATTCCGACAATTTCGCCATTGTTTTGTAACGCCGTGACAATTCGTAATTTATGTTCTGGCGTCGTTCGTGCAAATACATCGACTTTTTGAACGTGCTGAGCTAATTCTTCATCTGACATAACATCAATTTCTAATCCTTCAAGGACTTTTTTCGTATGCTTTAAACCAACCTGCTCGCCAATGGCTTGCGCTGTATCTTTATGGTCTCCGGTAATCATTTTGACGGAAATACCTGCTTCTTGAGATTCTTTGACGGCTTGAATGGCACTTTTTTTTGGCGGATCGATGATGCCTGCCAGTCCAGCAAACGTCAATCCTGACAATGTTTCATGTGTCAGTTCCTGTTGTGACGTAACTGTCTTATAAGCGAAACCTAATACCCGTTGTCCTTTTTGCGCTAATTGCGCAGCTTGTGCTTGCCAAGCATCTTTTTGATTATCAGATAACGTAGAAAGTTGTAACAATACTTCTGGCGCACCTTTGACATAAATAATTGAACCTTCTGCTTGCGGATGGCGAGTGGCCATGTATTTATAACTTGAACTAAACGGAATTTTCTTTTCTACAGGGCGTAAAGACAGTTGATCCTGATCAACATATTGTAGTAAAGCTAACTCGGTAGGATTCCCCTGCAAGTCGGCGATTTTTTGTTGGTCTTGTAATTTCAATTCTTGACAGTTGGCCATAATCTCTTTGACAATGGTCATTTCTTCAGTCACTACATCCATTACCGTCATTTCATTTTTAGTTAGCGTTCCTGTCTTGTCTGAACAGATAACTGTCATTGAGCCTAATGTTTCAACGGAAGGCATGCCTTTAATAATCGCATTTTCTCTAGCCATCTCATGAACACCCATCGATAAAATCATCGTTAACACAGCAGGTAAGCCTTCTGGAATCATTGCTACAATTAATGCAATCATCGCAGAAAATAAGAGGCTCCATTCCATGCCATGACGAAAAGTGGTAAAGAAAATCAGGAACAAGATCAAGACCATAATCCCTTGGAAAATTTGCTTGTTTAATTGGTGCATTTTCCGTACGAGCGGCGTTGTTTTTTGATCTACTGACTGCAACGCGTGATTAATTTTTCCAACTTCAGTGGAATCTCCTGTTTCTACTACAACACCTAAGGCCGAACCTGCTTGGACAAGTGTTCCTGAAAAAGCCAAATTCTTTTGATCGCCTGTTGGCAATTCCTCATTCAAGGAACCGGTAATTTTCCCCACGGCTTCTGATTCGCCTGTCAAAATTGATTCTTCAATCATCAGATTATGAACATCAAATAAGCGCAAATCTGCTGGGACTACATCGCCAGCTTGTAACGTGACTACATCTCCTAGAACCAATGTTTCAGAAGAAACGGTTGTTTTTTGTCCATCAATTAGAACGACTGCCTCTTGGCCCATCATCTGTTTCAGGCCGTCTAATGATTCTTCTGCTTTACGCTCTTGCCAATAACCGACAAAGCCATTGACAAGTACCACTAGAAAAATGATACTTCCTTCGACCACTTCGCCTGTGGCAAATTTTAGAATTGCGGCAGCGAGTAAGACCACCATTAGTAAATCTGTAAAATGTTTGGCTAGCTTTTGCCATGTTTTCAGTTGTTGTTTTTCTTCAATTTTATTTGGACCATTCGTTTGTAAACGTTGCTGACGTTCTTCACTAGAAAGACCCGTTTGCTTCGTCTTAGTCTGCTCGATTACTTTTGTTGAGGAAAGTTGATACCATTTCATTTCGTGTACCTCCTATTTACTTGATACCTTTATTATAGAGAGGATTTTCTTCACAAAATGGTCGATAATTTCAGTGGCCCCTGAAAAAAATGGGGCCGAGATTATTAAAGAAAGGAACAACCCGCATTTTAGCGGGTTGTTCCTTTCTTTTAAATATTTTCTTGTTCGACCACCAATTGACTTTTGCCAATTAACGCTTTGACATCAATAATTTCACCATTTTTACGTCGGTCTGCTAACTCAACTGAGGTGGTAAACAACAAGTCACTAGAAGAGTTCAACGCTGTTTCAATGGAATCTTGGACTACGCCGACGATAAAGCCAACGCCGACGACTTGCATGGCAATGTCATTGGAAATGCCAAACAAACTACATGCAAGCGGAATTAACAACAAGGAACCACCAGCAATTCCTGAAGCCCCACAAGCAGAAACAGCGGCGATGATACTCAACAATAATGCTAAATAGATTGGCACGGACATGCCTAATGTGTGGACTGCCGCCAATGTCATAATGGTAATCGTAATGGCTGCGCCGCCCATATTAATCGTTGCGCCCAGCGGAATAGAGACCGCATAAGATTCTTCATTTAAATCCATTGCTTTCGCCAATTCCATATTAATGGGAATATTGGCCGCAGAACTGCGTGTAAAGAATGCGGGAATCGCACTTTCCTTTAATACAAAAAAGACTAACGGATACGGATTTTGCCGAATATTCCAAAAAACAATCGCTGGATAAACGACTAAAGCAACCACGGCCATCGTACCAATTAACAATAATAGTAACTGACCATACTTGGCTAACCCTGCAATGCCTGTTGTTGCCACCGAATGAAACACCAAACCTAGAATTCCAATTGGCGCAATGCCGATAATCATTTGAACGACCGTGGTAATCCCTGTTGAAAGATTGGCAATCACATCCTTGGTAGCGACCGAACTTTGACGTAACCCAATACCGATTAATGAGGACCAAAATAAAACAGATAAATAATTGCCTTCAATCATCGCTTGAATCGGATTTTGGACAACGCTTGTTAACACATTACTTAAAACATCACTAAGTTGCGTTGGGGCTGCTTGCGCTTCCTGCGCCGCCTCCAAGACAATCTTAACGGGAAACAGATAGCTTGCCGTCACGGCAACAACAGCTGCCAAAAATGTCGCTAACAGATACACAACTAAAATTGATCCAACATATGTTTTCGCCCCAGCCTTTTGTTGGGCTAGCGACGCAATAATTAAAACAAAAACTAAAATCGGCGCAATTGCTTTTAAGGCGCCCACAAACAATTCACCAAGAACGCTGATGAAGGTCCATTCTGGCACCAAGAAACCCAAGGTGGTTCCAATCACAATCCCTATCATGATTTTTTGAATTAACGATAATTTCCGAATCGCTTTGACCATTCACTTCACGCTCCTTTAAAATAAAATACAGTTTGGGACATACTACCATAATTATTAAGATAAAAAAAGAGTGTTTCTCAAAAAACTTTCATTTTTCGAGAAACACTTGGTCAACTCATCAATTTCGTCTATTTTTCTGAAGACTTTTCCGCTGAATGTTCTTTGTTTTTATGGTGATGGTGGTGATGACTTTGTTTAGAATACAAGTAGGATTTTGCTACGACCGAAATAAACATAGCCATAATCCCCAAGCCTACTGTAGCATAAACCATGGTGAAAATTTTTCCCAAGTCAGTAACTGGATGCACATCTCCATAACCAATCGTGGTTAACGTCATGAAACTTAAATATAACGAATCTAATGGCGACAATTTTTCCACTGTTGAATAAAAAATAGTCCCACTCAACAACGTGGTTGCCAGTAAAAAGAACAAGGCACGAGTGTCTTCTTTTTTTAAGATACCTAAAAAAGATGAAAATAATTTTTTGACAGAAATAAGTAAAGATAGCAAAAAAATGACCTCTTTCTATTGTTAATCTCTTCTTAACGTTAGCACTTTTTAGATGAAGTTCAACTTTTTAATTGGTGTGGTTAAAGAAAATTTATTTTTTGTTATTTATAATAAGCTAAAGCTCATCTTCAAAGTAATCATTATCAATTCTAAATAGCTTGTACGTCTTGGCTATTTCTACACCAACACCAAACTCTAACATGAGCTCTGTTAATTTAATACCATCTATTAAAACTATCCCTTGATTTTTGGCAAATTCGTGCGCATTAGCACTAAAACTAGAAGTTGTTATAAAAACTCCTCTATCTGCATTTACAGCAGCTAAAGCGCCATAAAATCCTTGTATAGCAGGGCGACCAATGGTATTAGTTTCGTGATATCGCTTTGCTTGAACATAAACAGTACTAGTTCCTAATGGATCCTGATTGATGATACCATCTATTCCACCATCATTTGATTTGGATGTAACAACTGCCGTTCCGTGTTTTCCACTATATCCCATTGTCTCCAATAAATGTATAACTAGCTTTTCAAAAAATACTGGCTCCACTTGTCGAACTTTATTTAATAGTTCAATCGCAATTTGATTATTTTGATTGTTGATCATATCCTCAATGTCTATTTTAGCACTTTCAATTGGTGCGCTTGCTTCGATAGTAGTCGTTCCAACACGATTATTCCGTTCGACTAATTCTTGCATATATTTTTGATATGCAGGTTGTTGTTCCAAAAGTTTTCTATTGATTTTTTCACCATAATTATTTAATAAATCCAAACCTAGTTCTGTTATTTGATACATACCTCGTTTAATCCGTTCAACAGCTCCAGCTTTATACAAATCGCTGATAGCAAAGCTGAAACGATTTGCTAAAATCCCATCTCCTTGAGGGTAGTTTGGATACATCATTGAGGCAATTTCATCCGGAATATCTAAGAACTGAATAATACGCTTTAAAATGATCTTTCTGTTCAGTACATCTCCATCTTTCAAAACTTCTAAAGTATATGGCATTAATGATTCAAATGTTGGAATACCTTCATTAGACGCTTTTAGTTTTTTCCAATCTTTATTCACTTTTCTCCCACCTCTAAAGTTGTTTATTTATAATACACTTCATCTAAAAACAACCCTTGTGCAGGAGCCGTTTCACCTGCGCCTTCTCGGACTTTTGTTGCGAACAATTCATCAATTATCGCTAATTCTTTGGTGCCTGCACCAATTTCTAAAAGTGTCCCAACGAGGATGCGGACCATTTTATGCAAGAACCCATTGCCCACAAAAGTGAACTGTAACATTTCGCCGTTTCTTTCAATCGTAATCTTTTCAATCGTTCGAGTAGTCGATTTTTTGGTTTTTTTCAATGCTGAAAAGCCAATAAAATCATGGGTCCCTATTAATTTTTGGCAAGCTTGTTCCATTTTTTCTTGATCCAACGCTTTGGGAAAGTGAAAACTATGATACCGTTCAAAGGCATTAGGAATTGGGCTATTCCAAACATAGTAGCTGTATTGTTTGCCTGTGGCGTTATACCGTGCATGAAAACGTTCAGGCATTTCTGTAACTTCTTTAACAACAATATCGCCAGGTAAATATCGATTTAAAAAGGATAACATTTCGGTTGTTGTTAGTGAACTAGTCGTTTTAAAATTCGCTACTTGACCACGTGCATGTGTGCCGGCATCCGTTCTGCCTGAGCCAATAATTTCAATCGGTTCACCTGTCATTTGTGTTAAAATACTTTCAATTTTCCCTTGAATCGTTTTCTCTGAATTACCTAGTCGTTGCCAACCTGAGTATCTTTTACCATCATATTCAATGGTTAATTTTATGTTGCGCATGGGCGAAGCTCCTTCGTATTCTTTTTCTCTCTTATCATAGCAGAAATAAGTGGATTTTTCTTCTTTTCCAAGAATAAAACACCTCTTTTCTATAGAAAAGAGGTGTTTTATTTAGTTTAATCCTGCAATTTTCAATTCTTCAACATTCGCTGCTTTAGCATTTTCAGTCACTACGGCTTTAAATGTCACTTGGTCGCCCTCTTTTAAGAATAGCGCCAGCGGACTGTTATTAGTCGTTACGCTAAAAATGGTTTTTTCATCTTCTAGTAAAAATGAAACTACCGTTTGCGCTTCCCCAGCTACTACTGAGACACGAGCTACTTTACCTTGCATCGTTTTCAAGTTGGCTTTGTCTGTATTTTCATTGTTGCTTCCTTTTGTTACTAACTCAATTCGATAAGCGTCTAATGCGCCTTGTGCCGTGTCTGCATCAATCACAATATCATTATCTACGGCGTTTATATAGACATATTTTTTGAAAATCCCTTTACTGTCCATTAACGAAACAATCCACGTTGGCACGCCATCAATGTTATAAAGGACTGGCATACTAGCTTTCCATTTCTTTTCTGGATAAATTTTTGAAGCGATAGAAATGGCGCCATCACTATCCATAATGCCGACTTTAGTATCACGATAATACGTAACTTGGCCTGTTCGGGCATTGATTAAGGAATAACCTAAAGCGGAATCTTGGTCTTTTTCACTACTTGTAAAGTCCGTAAAATAAAGCAACTGGTTCCCTTCCTTGTTCATCATCGGCGTAATTTGTCCTGATGCATAAATACCATTTTCAGTTGGAATTTTAACATCTTTTTTGGCACCAAACATTGTCTGGTTCCACCAGCCTTGACTGTAACGACCAAAGAATTCATTTAAGCTATTCGCCGCTGAGCTAGTAATCGGCGCATCAACGAAACTTGGGGCTTTTTGACTGTCATAAACGTTAACTTCTCCTGTTGTAGCATTTAATACCGCCGTTTTAAATTCATTATAGTGCATGCGACCAGAAACCCCATACTCTTTGTAAAGCGTTTGAATATAGTAAGGATTCCCTTGGTCGTCCAGCTCTAAATTGATTGTGCCCGTTGCTGCATAACCTGGATAAGCGGAATAAATTTTTCGTGCGGCATCTTTGCCAAAGTAAGCTGAAGGAGTATAAACAATTGGTTTTTCTACAAATTCTGGCTGTGCGTTGATATCTGTCGCACTAATGATGAAATAGCCAGGTACTTCCCCCAGTTTTAGCCATTTAAAGAAGCCATTAAATTCGACTGTTGCTACATAAACATACTCGCCATTGACAACTTGTGCCGTTATACCATCCAAAGTAAACATATTGGAATTGGGAATGACGGAAAATTTCTGTAACATTTTTCGTTTCGCCGTTTGTGGTGCAATCGCAATGGGTGTTTCTTTCGCCGAAGTTAAAACTTCAGCTTTTTCTTCCGTTTTTAAAGGAATCGTTTGATAAATTTCATCAATAGAAGAGATTCTGGTAATACTACTGACAATAGTCAACAAAATCATTGCCAAAACGGCAACACCCAAAATTTTGCCAGACCAGTCTTTGTTAGCCGTTTTGTTGGTATTCTTCCCTACTTCTTTGCGGCCCTTTGGGATACCAGGAACTTCGACTTTACTAGCTAAGCGTGTACTTAATAACACCCCACTAGCAATCACTGCGCCAATCAGATTAATCCATAACACGGTTGAAAGATTTTTACTTGGCAAAGTCACAAATAAAAAGATACCTAACAAGAGCAATTCAATCGCCATTAATAGAATAGTCCCCTTACTCTTTTTCCCTTTATTCGCTACAATTTTGGCGCCATTCGCAACTAAGATCCCGATACCAAAAAATAACGTTAACCCAATAAAATTAAAAAACATTCACTTGCCCTCCTCATAGATAAGTAAAAAAAGTGCTCCCACGCATTGTAGAAGCACTTCCTGTGATCCATTCTATTATAACGTTTTCTATTTTTACTGACAATATCGTTGAAGCAAAATCAGTCGGAAGGCTTAGAGTTCTGAAGAACGTTTATTTCTCTGGCTGAATATAAGGAACGATAGGTGCGGTCACGCCAATTGAAGCCCCACGAACAAAAGGTTCATTTTGTAAGGCTTTGAAATTTTTGGTTTGTCCGGTAAGCATGACTCCCCAAATAGGTAATTTTTCGACTTTTTTATTTTTATTTTGTTGGATAAACTTTTGGCCTTCTTGGTTGTCAGCAAACAAGGGGGATTTTTCTAAGGTTTCAAAAAAGTGTTGCTTGTCGTTTTCAGGATCAAATATTTCGTTGTGATCGTCCATGCTTAATTGAAAACCATAAGGCAGCGTACCAGAAGGACCTTCTGCTTCATTAACCATTTCGGAGTAAACATAGAGCCAAACTAAGTTGACATTGCTCGGTAACATTTTGCGGACTTCTTCATATGGATAAGGTTTATCAAAAGAAATCGCCACTTCCGCTACTTGGTTTTCCATTTTATCTAATTCACTTAATTCGTTTTTGATACCACCATAGTAATTGGTAATCGCTGGGTTATAAAAAGATGCTACTTTCTGCTTGGTTTGTCGGTTGTATTCATAAAAATTCTTAGAAGAATAATAGCTACCAGGATAGACTTCATTCCAGTCAATCGAATTTCTGAAAAAGCTATATCTGCTACGTAAATTACTCCACTCCACCGTGTAACCATCAATATTTTTTGAACGATTAGTTACAACTTCGCCCCCAAAAGGCGAACTATTAGCAATTACTTGGGAATCTAATTGAGTGTTTGGTGAAGCAATCATTTCTTGATTATTAATTACTTCTAGTAGGGTATGATAGTTTTTCGTCGAAAATTTATCCATTCCCACAAAAAAACCGACAAACAATACGGCAAAACTAACAACGGTTATGGCACCAATCACGATAAATTGTTTTCTTTTCGCTTTACGAATACTTTTTTTTAAATCCACTTCTATTCCTCCAGTTCTTTTTTTAATTTTTGACGTGTGCGATACAATTTTTTGCGAACATTTTCAACAGATAATTCTAAAATCAACGCAATCTCGGCATACGATAATTGATAATAATATTTCAAAAGTACTAGTTCTTGTTCCTCATCTTTTAAGGAATCGATCAATAATAATAACTCTTGCCCTTCCATTTTTTCTATTGATTGCACAGGATGGCTGTTTGCCACAAAAGTGCGTTCTCGTTTCTTTTTTCGATACATCGTAATGTAGTAATTAAATGTTACTCGGAAAAACCACGGGCGTAGATTTTCTGATGTAATTTCAGGTAATATTGAAAAAATCGTTGTATACGTTTGCGACACTGCATCTTGTGCATCCTCAAGACTTGCTCCTCGGCGAATCAAGACTTGGATGACTTCTTGCCCCAAAGAAAATAGTACTTCGTCAAAATTTGCCTCCTTTTTCATCTAATTTCTCCTTTCACTTATACAACGTTTCAACTAGGGAAAAAGTGGACAGTTCTTCGTTCATTATTTTTATGTATTTTTCTCTCAATAAAAAATGCTCCTGCTTAAGCAGAAGCATTTTTGTTTTTGCTTATTTATCATTTTCCAATGACTAATCTTCGTGTATAAACGGCTTGCCCAGAATGCATCACTGCATCATCAATCGCTGAAACTAAACGGACTTGTCTAGTCACCGGCGGGGTCCAATTTTTATCAATCACGTCTGACAATTGTTCTTCTTTGATTTGGTCTAAATAGCTTTTGGTAAGTGCCACACTAGCAGCCAAATAGTCACTAAGCAATTGCTTTTCTGCCACCACGACTTTCGCCGCTTCTTCTGGTGTGTGATGCCAGTCTTCTGTCTCATCTGGCAAATCCAAGGCAAATTTTTCTGTCCAGTGTTGGCTAAGCCATAACGGCTCACTATGATTAAGTGCGGAAATTTGTAGGTCTAATTCTCTGGCTGTGTGCCACATCAGCCAAGTAACAGACTTGATTAATGGAGCGGGCATCGTGTTTGCTTCGGCAACGGTCATTTGCGCAAGTGTTTCTTCAAAACGTTCATGCGCTCGGTCAAGGGTTTCACTAGAAAGTTGAGTGGCTTTCATAAAAATACCTCCTTTGTGTTGGTGCCTGTTCTTTCGTTTCTATTTTCTATTATACTGCAAAAGAATCCGTTGTAGTTCTTTTTTGGCTGCGGTATCTGCGGAAATGGTAAAGATCACTTTCTTTCTTCAAAAATAACACCCCCCTAAGTAAAAAAGAATTGACAATTCTCGTAGTTTCCCTTAGTATGTGGAAAAGTACCTTTAAGATAGTCCGAGAGGCTAACAAGGCAAAGTTCTGTAAAATTCTGTATTTTTGTATAGTGAATGATACGAGATGTCTTGCCCTTTTTTTGTGTGCAAGGCTTTTTTTGCGCGGTGCTTAATCAATTTATTTGGGAGGCAACAAAGTGGAAAAGAAAAAACGTGAAGTGAAAGGTATCTCATTTACCAAAAAAATGGTGATTTCATTGGTGGGAGGATTAATCGTTGGGCTCGGCTTTTTATTTTTAAGAGAGCACCTTATTCGCAGCAATCAAGGCGCTGTGTGGCAGACAATCAATCAGATTCTTTTCCAAGATATTTCAGATCCTGAAAAAGGACAATCTGCGATTGGGCTTTTCTATATTATTGGTCAACTATTTATCAACGGCCTACAATTAGTGATTGTTCCGATGGTCTTTACTTCAATTACTTTAGCCATTTGTCATATTACCGATACGCAAAAATTAGGACGAATTTCTTATAAAACAATTTTTGGCTTTTTATCGATGTCACTGATTGCTCTATTAACGGCAGGAATTGTGGGCTATAGCGTATATTTAACTGGCGCTTTTAATGTGTCGTTATCTGAAACGCTAGCTCCTGTCGAAGTAAGTACGAGCGGCAACCCATTAATGGTGATTGTCAATGCTGTCACGAAAAATATCGGTTCTGCATTTAGCGACAATGGTGCGATTTTAGCTGTTGTTGTGTTGGCAGTGATTACTGGTTTATGTATTAATGCATTAGGGGATAAAATTCGTGTTTTCAAAAAATTAATTGAAGAAGTCAATGCGATGGTCACGTTATTTTTAACCTTTGTAATTACTAAATTTGCTCCTATCGCCGTCTTTATGTTGTTAGTTCGGACGTTTGCTTCTTATGGGATTGATTATTTAAAACCAGCGTTAGTCTACGTCGTAACAACGACAGCGACGCTCTTAGCCTTTTTGATGATCGGTTACCCATTATTTATCTTATTTGCGACAAAATTAAATCCTGTTCCTTTTATTAAAAAGATTATGAAAGTTGTGGTCTTTGGATTTTCTACTTCTTCTTCGGCAGCCACTTTACCGTTAAATACAAAAACAACGGTTGAAGAGTTAGGTGTCGACAGCGATGTTGCCGCCTTTGTCTTGCCGTTAGGAATGACTATTAATATGAACGGCACAGCGATTATGCAAGTAATTGCGGCTATTTTTGTGGCGGGCGTAGCTGGTTATGAAGTGACACCAGCTAATATTGCCTTGATTGCCATTTTAGCTTTAATGTCATCTATTGGTACACCGGCGGCACCTGGCGCTGGCGGAATTATCCTTTTCACTATTTTAACTGGTTTAAACTATAACAATGAGATTGCGATTGCGACGTATTCATTGATTTTAGCCATTAATCGTCCAATCGAAATGCTCGTTACTAGCCTAAACGTGGTTGGTGATAGCGCCACTGCGATTTATGTCGCACATTCGGAAGATTTGTTGGATGAAGCCACTTATCTGACTGATGTCGCTGACTTGCAAAATGCGGAAGCGGAGTAATTAATGAAAAAGCAGACTTCTTGTATGGAAGTCTGCTTTTTTATTATGTTTTTAGTGAATCCGTAATTTTTTACTTCTTCGATTTACTTTTACGAAAAACTAAAAGACACCCACTGGCGATAGCTAGAAGACCAATAATCACAAGCGCGATCGATTTCTTTTCTCCTGTGCTCGGTAAAAATTGGCTAGCTTTTCTGAAACCACCTTGGCTTGATGGCTTAACTTGTTTCGTACCAGTTTGATCAACTCCTGTACTAGTATTTAAGTGTCCATTATTCCCCCCATTTTTTTGTTCCTTTTTATTTTCCCCACTATTTTTCAATGTTAATTGCTTCACTGCCAAGCGTAGCTCTGCTTCTGCTTGGTCTACTTCTGCTTGCGTTGCTGTTGTTTGATCTGCCACAGTTTGTGCTTGTTTCAATGCTTCGCTGTAGACTTTCCAGCTGCTTGCGGTGTAGTCTTTTTCTTGGTTTTTCTCGTTTTCTTTGATGATTTTCAACAAGTTGGTTTTATCTACTTCTTTAGTTGGCACTTTTACCAATTGCTTCACTGCCGAGCGTAGTTTTGCTTCTGCTTGGTCTACTTCTGCTTGCGTTGCTGTTGCTTGATCTACCACAGTTTGTGCTTGTTTCAATGCTTCGCTGTAGACTTTCCAGCTGCTTGCGGT
>OKCQ01000098.1_pt1 | contig 63563 bp, 62 predicted proteins | sample 1610061 | NCBI WGS metagenome assembly OKCQ01 (sample SAMN04436616, study PRJEB24849) | human gut metagenome | biome: human gut; feature: NICU; material: stool | host: Homo sapiens | place: USA: Saint Louis, MO | collected 2009-12-15 | reverse complement strand
GAATAATCTATTTATTCTCAGCTCTTCAATTATACCATGAATCCGCTATTATTGCCTGAAAGAGCATTAAAATTTTCACTGATTCCTTCGATTTTAGCAGGGCTTAAAAACTGAAAGAAAAAAAGTCTCCCACCGTAATTAGGAAACTTTTTTATTGTTTTTTTCGAATAGCCTGCTCCTTAAAAAGAACACGACTCTTTATCCAATCGAAACTTTTAACACTCCAAGCGGTCTCCCTCTTTTGGCACATTTAAATACCAGATAACCGCTTCTGATAAAATCACACCAATGCCAATGGGCGGATAAAAATAAATGCCGATATATCCGATTGCGAAAAGACAAAGATGAATGATTTTTGTTGCCTTACTATAAGATTTCGATTTTCTTAACTTAGCTGCACCTTGTGGATCTTTCACTGCATTGTCTTCATAAATGATCCTTGTTAGCAAGAAGTAAGCAAAATCCCAAACCGTATACACAACAAGATAAAAATAAACGGGTGCCCGCATCCACCAAAATTCACTCACCCAAGCAGTTGCTACCGGAATGAAGGCCATGGAGAATAACCAAAAATTATTTGCCCAAAACGCTTTTTTAGAAAACCAATGAGTTACGGACATTATGTAATGATGATTGTACCAAGCGATACAGATAAAAATAAAACTGACAATAAACGATAAAAAATAGGGGATATTTTCTATCAAACCTGCCAAAACACCCACTTGAGGAGTCTTAATTTCTAAAATCATGATGGTCATGATGATGGCAATGACTGCATCACTAAATGCTTCTACACGTGTTTTATTCATTGAACGTCCTCCACTTTTCCTATTCTTACTACAAACAAAAGTATAGCAGAAAAACCAACGATTTTTGAAAAAAAGCTGCTAGACCTGTTGGTTTTTTTCAAAATTTCGACACTTCCTTCGAATTGTAAAAAACAGCCAAAGGAAAAAAGTTAAGTCTCCTTTATCAACTCGCTTTTTTGCAGTGAAGCAGTGCCTAATGTCGCTTGTGTTCAACTGATTATCCTAAGAAAAGAAATGGCCCCCCGTCGCTTTGACGGAGGGCCCATTTCTTTTCTTATTTCGTTTTGACGTAATTTTTCCCGTTCGCTTTTGGTCCCGATGATTTTCCGAAGAACACAACTAGGACTAAAATGGTCAATACGTATGGTGCTGCTTGTAGATAAACTTTTGGAATTTCTGAAATAATTGGTAGGTTTTCCCCAGCAATACTCAAGTTTTGTGCAAAACCAAAGAATAAGGCTGCGCCCATTGCCCCAAGTGGATTCCATTTACCAAAGATCATTGCGGCCATTGAAATAAACCCTTGTCCTGCAATTGTGGTAATCCCAAAACGACCCGCAATACTTTGAGCAAAGACAGCTCCGCCCATACCGCCTAAGAAGCCGGATAGCAAGACGCCAGAATAACGCATTAAGTAGACATTAATTCCCAATGTATCTGCCGCTTGTGGATGTTCCCCCACAGAACGTAACCGTAAGCCAAAACGTGTTTTATAAATGACAAACCAAGCTAAAATCGCAATCAAAATTGCTACGAAAGCTGGCAAAGAGGTTTTTGCAAAGAATAGTTCACCAATTACTGGAATTTTTGACAATCCTGGGAAAGAAAAATAGCCAAATGATTGTGTAATCATATCTGTTTGTCCTTTTTGATAAATAACTTTTACTAGGAAAACCCCTAGCGCCGGTGCCATCAAGTTAATGACAGTACCACTGATAATATGATCTGCTCGTAAGTTAATAGTTGCAACGGCATGTAAGAGAGAAAAGACAATCCCGACAACGCCTCCTACTAAACAAGCAATCCATGGTGTCGCCGCGCCAAATGTATCAGCAAACGTCAAGTTAAAAACGACCGAACTGAAAGCGCCCATTACCATAATACCTTCCAAACCAACGTTAACCACACCACTTCGTTCTGAGAACGTTCCGCCTAATGCTGTCAAGATGAGCGGAGTTGCATACACTAATGTTTGCGTGATGATTGAGGAAATTGTTGCTAAATCCATTAGATGTCTCCCCCCTCTTGATTGTTTTTGTCTGGCGCCGCTTCAATTGTTTCTACAATCGCTACTTCTTTTTTACTACCAGACGCTTTTGCTAACAAGAAACGAATTAAATAACTAATTCCCACAAAGAAAATAATCGCTGCAATAACAACATCAACTAATTCTGTTGGTACACCAGCTATCAACGGCATTCCTTGTCCACCAAGTTTTAACATTCCAAACAGTAATGCGGAAAGTAAAATCCCGATTGAGCTACCTGCTCCTAATAGAGACACGGCCATACCATCGAACCCAATGCTCAACGATGTGTTTTGAATAAAGAAGTTTTGGAAAGTCCCCAATCCTTGGACCGCACCACCTAAACCAGCCAGCGTTCCTGAAATCATCATGGATAAAATAATCGTTCGCTTGCTGCTCATTCCAGCATATTCAGAAGCAAATGGGTTTAACCCCACCGACCGAATTTCAAAACCAAGCGTTGTTTTTTTCATCAAGAACCACACAAGAATAAGGAAAATGAAGGCCAAGAAAATGCCGATGTTTAAACGAGAGCCATCACTGATACTTGTTAAAAACGGTGAGCGTAATGATGCATTCGCACCAATCATTTTGGTAATCCCTTTATTCGCCATAATACTTGGTTTCATGACATTATTAGCAATATGATTTCCTGTGTATAATAAAATATAATTCAACATAATCGTAACAATAACTTCACTCGTCCCAAAATAGGCACGCAAGAAACCTGGAATGGCTGCTGCTAAAGCTCCTGCAACTGCCCCAACAATAATCGCCACCGGCAACGCAATCATCCGGGGTGCATCAGGCATGGATAAAGCGACCCAAATACTAGCCACCCAACCACATAAGGCTTGTCCTGAAAGCCCGATATTAAAGAATCCAGCCGAATTTGCCACCGAGAATCCTAAAGCGGTAAAAATCAACGGAGCTGCGGTGACAAAAATCTCACCAATACTTTTCTTTCCTTGGAAAGCTGTTTCAAACATCGCTTGATACCCAGCCACTGGGTCATAGCCAAAGATAACCATAATAATTGCCCCTAAGAGGAAACCCATAATAACAGATAACACAGGGACTAAAATATTTCTTATTTTTTCAGAACGATTATTCAACAGTTTCACCTGCCTCTACTTTTGATAACTCAGCACGGGCTTCTTCCAATGAGTAGCCAGCCATTAACAAGCCCAATTCATTTTCTGTCGTTTCTTTCGGATCAACAATTCCGACAATTTCCCCCGCATGAATAACAGCGATACGATCAGAAACATTTAAAATTTCGTCTAATTCAAAACTTACTAATAAAACAGCTTTATTTTTATCTCTTTGTTCAATTAGTCGACGATGAATGTATTCAATAGCTCCGACATCTAAACCGCGTGTTGGTTGAGAAACAATCAACAAATCTGGATCGCGGTCAACTTCTCGGGCAATAATTGCTTTTTGCTGATTCCCACCTGAAAGCGCCCGAGCTGGTACTAGTTCATTAGGAGTCCGTACATCATATTCTTCAATTAATTCACGGGCGTGTTTGTTAATCATTCGATAGTTTAAAATACCTGTTGAACTGTATGGTTTTTGGTAATACGTTTGTAGGCCAATATTTTCAGCCAATGTCATCTCTAATACCAAGCCATATTTATGTCGGTCTTCAGGAACGTGGGCGACACCCATTTCCGTAATTTCCCGAGGTTTGCGATTAGTAATCTCTTTTTCATTCAAATGAATGGACCCGTTTTCGACTTTGGTTAATCCTGCTAAGGCTTGGATTAATTCTGTTTGTCCATTGCCATCAATCCCCGCAATCCCAACAACTTCCCCTGCTCGGACATCTAAGCTAAGATTTTTCACTGCATCTAAGCCGCGGCTTTCTTTCACTACTAAATCTTTAATTGATAAAATTGTTTCTTTCGGTTGCGCTGGTTTTTTCTCTGTTTTGAAGGAAACAGAACGACCCACCATCATATCGGCTAACTGTTGCGAAGAAACGTCTTTCACATTGACGGTGCCAATACTTTGCCCCCGGCGAATAACCGTACAACGGTCCGCCACTTTTTTAATTTCATCTAACTTATGTGTAATTAAAATGATCGATTTGCCTTCATCGGTTAGTTCTTTCAAAATAATCATTAATTCATCAATTTCTTGTGGCGTTAATACTGCGGTTGGTTCGTCAAAAATTAAAACGTTCGCACCACGATATAAGGTCTTTAAAATTTCAACCCGTTGTTGCATACCCACAGAAATATCGCGAATATAGGCATTGGGATTTACATCCAACCCGTATTGCTTAGACACTTCTTCAATCTCTTTTTTCGCTTTTTTCCGGTCTAAAATACCGCCATGGGTAGGTTCACTACCTAAGATAATATTTTCAGTCACAGTAAAGGCTTCAACTAACATAAAATGCTGATGGACCATTCCGATTCCTAAACGATTGGCTGCAGTAGGACTTGTAATGTTGACTTTTTCGCCATTCATATAAATCTCACCTGAGGTCGGTTCCAATAGCCCTGATAAGATATTCATCAAGGTCGACTTACCTGCACCATTTTCACCTAGCAGTGCGTGGATTTCACCAGGTTTTACTTGTAAATCAATTTGGTCGTTGGCTTTGAACGTCCCAAATTCTTTGGTGATTTTACGCATCTCAATTACGTTTTCTTCTTGAGACAAGGTCTATTCACTTCCTAACAAAATTATATTGGCAATACTTTAGAGGGTAATTTTGACCCTTAACTAAGTAGTTGAAGAACCTCAACTATTTAGTTAAAAATCCAAACATCATAAAGGGTTTCCTTGGCAGCCGTCGCTGCCAAGGACCACTTTATTTTTAGAAGGAACAATAATGAGCCCTTCTTTTTTCATTTAGGAGCTTAAATTATTCTGGTTTTTCTGGGACTTTTACGTCACCTGAGATTACTTTATCTTTTGCTGTTTTAACAGCTTCTTTTGTTTTGTCGTTTAAATAGCCGTCTGTTAAGTCAACGCCACCATCTTTTAATCCATAAACTAAATGTTCGCCACCAGGGAATTTGTCTTCTAACGCACGGTTGGCAATATCTTGAACCGCTGTGCCGACACCTTTAAGCGTTGAAGTTAACGTGAAGTTGTCTTCTTTGCCGTCTTTTGTTTTGTACTTGCCATCAGCATCTTGATCGCGGTCAACACCGATTACCCAAACTTTGTCGCCAGAACCTGATTCATTCAAGTCTTTTGCTTCTTGGAAGACCCCTTGTCCAGTCGCACCAGAAGCGTGGAAGATGATATCAACGCCATTTTGGTACATTGCAGCAGCTAAAGCTTTCCCTTTGGCAGGATCAGCAAATGAAGCCGCATATTTTGTATCAACAGTAATTTCTTTACCTAATTCTTTCGCAGCATCAGCCACACCTTTTTCAAAACCAGCTTGGAAACGGTCAATTACGACCCCTTCTTCACCACCAACAAAACCGACTTTGTTCGTTTTTGTTTCGTTTGCAGCAGCAACACCGGCTAAGTAAGCTGCTTCATTATCTCTAAATGTTGCAGAAACGACATTCTTTTTGCCATCGATTTGATCATCGATTAAAACAAAGTTTGTATCAGGGTTGGCATCTGCTGCAGAAGAAATTGCATCTTTTAGCAAGTAGCCAATACCAAAGATTGTGTTGAATTTACTTGATACCGCTTGGTCAATATTTGTTGTATAGTCAGCTGCATCATTCGATTGAATATATGCATACCCTTTTGAACCTTCTGGTAAATCATGTTCTTTACCCCAAGCTTGCAATCCTTCCCAAGAAGATTGGTTAAACGACTTGTCATCCACGCCGCCTGTATCTGTAATGATTACAGCACTATGCGCTGCATCCCCTTTGCCACCGCCGCTTTCAGCGGTTTTGCCTTTGCCACCACCACATGCTGCAAGTGAAACTGATAAACCTAATGCAATCAAACTAAAACCGAATAATTTTGCTTTTTTCATTTCTGTAAAGCCTCCTAAAAATAGTTTAATGTATTTAAACAACTAAGTTGTTTCTAAGGTTGGTCTGGGACTTTTACGTCACCAGAGATGATTTGTTCTTTGGCTTCTTTAACTGCCGTTTTGGCTTGATCGCTTAAGGCTTCTGTTGTTAAATCAACACCGCCATCTTTCAATCCATAAGTTAAATGTTCGCCGCCAGGGAATTTATCTTCTAATGCAAGATCAGAGATTTTTTTCACAGCAATATTTACACCTTTAATGGTTGAAGCTAACGTTAAGTTATCATCCTTGCCATCTTTGGTTGTATATTTACCGTCTTCGTTTTGGTCACGGTCAACACCAATCACCCAAACTTTATCTTTTGAACCTGTTTCATTTAGCGCTTTGGCTTCTTGGAAGATTCCTTGTCCTGTAGTCGCCGCTGCGTGATAAATAATGTCGGCACCTGCTTGATACATAGAAGAAGCTAAGGCCCGTCCTTTTGAAGCGTCTGCAAATGTCCCTGCATAAGTAGACGTAATTTGAATATCTTTGCCTAATTTTTTGCCAGCGTCTGCTACACCTTTTTCAAAACCAGCTTGGAAACGGCCAATAACAGGTCCTTCAACCCCGCCGATAAATCCTACTTTGTTGGTTTTCGTAGTGTTAGCTGCTGCCACACCTGCTAAATACGCAGATTCATTATCTCTAAATGTTGCAGAAGCGACGTTGTTTTTCCCATTAACTGTATCGTCGATTAGAACGAAATTCGTTTCTGGGTTGGCGTCCGCTGCATCTACTACTGCATTTTTTAGTAAATAGCCAATGCCAAAAATCGTTTTAAATTGACTTGAAATGGCTTGGTCAATGTTTGATGTATAATCAGATGCTTCATTTGATTGAATATACGCATACCCTTGAGGTCCTTCTGGAAGTTTGTGCTCTTTGCCCCACTCTTGCATTCCTTCCCACGCAGATTGGTTAAAAGATTTGTCATCAATGCCGGCTGTATCTGTGACCATTACGACACTATGTTGTGGATCACCTTTTGTGTTGGCGTTCTTTTTGCTATTGCCACCACATGCAGCTAACCCAATGGTTAAGGCAACTGCTGCCAATCCTAGACCTAAAAATTTTGCTTGTTTCACTTTCCGAAAAGCCCCCTACTATTTTATCTATTATTTCATTCGCATTTATGCTATTGAAATCTACTTTGAGCCCAACGAAACCTTATGTCCTTTTTTTAAAAATCTTTATCTGTAAATGAATAGGGCAATAATGCCTCAACTGTCATTGTTTTAGTCGCGCCATCTTTACCAACTAGCGTGACCGGCATTTGTGGATCAAAGAATTCAGCCATTACTTGACGACAAGCGCCACATGGAGAAATGGGTGCCTCTGTATTACCTGCTACAACTAAATGTTGGAAGGTCCGTTCATCTTCTGAAATGGCTTTAAAAATCGCCGTTCTTTCTGCACAATTTGTTAAACCAAAGGAGGCATTTTCAATGTTGACTCCTTGATACATTTTCCCGTCTGCAGTCACTAAGCAAGCGCCCACAGGAAAGTTAGAATACGGTACATAGGCGTGCGCCAATGCTTCTACGGCACAATCAAGCCATTCTTGTTTTACTGTCATCTTTTTCGCCACACCTTCGATTAATTTGAAATACGAATTAATACCCTTCGCCAGTTGCGCCAGAAACAATTGCTACACCCGTACTTGCACCGATGCGTGTTGCCCCAGCTTCAATCATTGCTAACGCTTCTTCTGCATTATGCACGCCACCAGAAGCCTTAACGCCCATGTCAGGACCAACTGTCTCACGCATTAAACGAATGTCTGCTACTTTAGCGCCGCCTGTTGAGAAGCCAGTAGATGTTTTAACGAAATCGGCACCTGCTTCTTTGGCTAATTCACAAGCTTTAACTTTTTCTTCGTCTGTTAATAATGCTGTTTCAATAATCACTTTGACTAACGCTTTTCCTTTGGCTGCATCTACTACGCCTTGAATGTCTTGACGTACGTAATCGTATTGTTGTGATTTTAATGCACCAATATTAATCACCATATCCACTTCATTCGCACCATTTTTAATCGCATCAGCTGCTTCGTATGCTTTAACTTCTGGTGTATTTGCCCCCAAAGGAAAGCCAATAACGGTACAGACAGCGACGTCGGTATCTGCTAATTGCTCGCTAGCAAAAGCGACCCAACAAGGATTGATACATACAGAGAAAAAGTTGTACTCCTTAGCTTCGTCAATAATTTTTTGGACAGCGGCTTCTGTCGCTTCTGGTTTCAAAATAGTGTGATCAATCATGCGGTTTAATTCCATGATGAGAATTCCTCTTTTCTTTTTGTTTTATTCCGTAATAATATCGTGAATCAAAATAGGCTCTTCGCCGGTTGGTCCAATTTCAATGTTTTTATAAAGCAATTGTTCGACTTCTGTCACGTCTTCACGATTGGCATAAATGGTTAATAATGATTCGCCTTTTTCAACTGGGCTCCCTACTTTTTTGTGAAGTTTCAAGCCAACTGCAAAATCAATCGTATCTTCTTTCGTAGCCCGACCAGCGCCCAGCAACATTGCGGCAACGCCAATTTCATTGGCAACGATTTTTTGTACCACGCCTGTTTCTTTGGCAGGTAAATCAAATTGATAAGTTGCGGTTAATAATTTTTCTGGCTGGTCAACAACGGAACTGTCGCCGCCTTGATTTTCAATCATTTCTTTAAATTTTGCGAGCGCTCGACCGCTTGTTAATGCTTCTTCTAATAAAGCCCGTGCTTCGTCTAACGTCTCGGCTTTTTTAGCTAAAACGACCATCTGACTTCCTAAGACATAGCACATCTCCACTAAATCTTCTGGCCCATTTCCTTGCAAGGTCTCGATTGCTTCAACGATTTCTAAACTATTTCCGATAGCCTCCCCTAAAGGTTGTGACATGTCTGAAATTACTGCCATCGTTTGGCGATTTGCCAGTTTCCCAATGCGAACCATTGTTTCCGCTAATCGACGAGCACTTGCTAGGTCTTTCATAAAGGCCCCTTCACCAGTAGTCACGTCTAAGACAATCGCATCTGCCCCTGCGGCAATTTTTTTACTCATAATGGAACTTGCAATTAATGGAATTGAGTCAACAGTGGCGGTCACATCACGTAACGCATAAAGTTTTTTGTCTGCTGGTGCTAGGTCACCTGACTGACCAATCACTGCCACTTTTGTATCGTTCACCAATTGAATAAAACGTTCTTCTGTCAATTCAACTTTAAAACCAGGAATCGCTTCTAATTTATCCAACGTACCGCCCGTGTAGCCTAAGCCACGACCAGACATTTTTGCTACATTGACCCCGACACTAGCAACTAACGGCGCTAAAATAAGCGTCGTAGTGTCGCCTACGCCACCTGTAGAATGCTTGTCGACTTTGATTCCTTCTATAGAAGAAAGATCCACAATTTCGCCTGAATGGACCATCGCTAACGTCATTTGTGTAATTTCTTCGTCTGTCATATCTTGGTAAAAAACAGCCATTAAAAAGGCACTTACTTGATAATCTGGAATTGAACCATCTGTGTATCCGTTGATAATAAATTGAATTTCTTCGCTTGTTAGTTGATGCCCGTCACGTTTCTTTTCAATAATGTCTACCATTCTCATGAATTCGTTCCCTCCGATTTCCCGATAATGTATTATACAACAAAATCGTTCAGCTTTAAACCATTTAGTAAACCAGTTTACTATTATTTTTTTCTTGTGAAAACGCAAACAACACGAACGTTCTATTTCTAAGCTGTTTTTTAAATCGGTTTTGTGCTTTTTCTAGCAATAAACGTCGCATCAAAAACTTTATTGGGAACTTTCCCTGTTGGATCTGCAATAGCTTCCACCAAAAATTTTGCTGCATAATAGCCAATATCAAAACTCGGCTGATAGACGGTTGTTAAACTCGGCACCAAATATTCGGAAATTTCCAAGCCATCAAAACCAACCACCGAAATATCGTCAGGAATTTTCTTGCCCGCTTCTTCAATGGCTTGATAAGCTCCCATCGCCATTTCATCATTGCCACAAAAAATTGCTGTGATTTCTTCATTTTTCAAAACTTCTTTCGCCGCAGCATAGCCGCCATGCAAGTTCAATTCCCCAGCACAAACATAATGCGGACGAAAAGGTAAATTATTGTCCTGTAACGCATGCTGATACGCCGTCACTCGTTCCGTCAAACGATAATAGCCGGCACTTTCACGCAACATGCCAATATGCTGATGCCCTTGTTGAATCAAATGATGGACCGCTTGATAAGCACCTTCGTACTCTTTAACGATTAATCGTCCACTATCTCGTGGATTAATCCCACGATCGACAAGAATGACAGGAATCGGATGTTCTCGTCGGTCTTTTAAAATATGATTTTCTGGCAAAACATTCGGCGTGGCAAAAATAATGCCATCCACCGACCGATGAATCAACTCGCTAACATATTGCATCGCTTGCTCGGAATCATGCTTTGAATTGCATAACAAAATCATGTAGCCTAACGAATTTAAATATGTTTCTACACCTTCAATCACTTTTGAGAAAAAGAAATCCGTCACATCTGGCACAATCATACCAATGGTTTTGGAATGACGGTTGATTACATTCGAAGCAAAGTAATCTGGTTTGTAATGATTTTCAGCGACTACCGCCAACACCTTGTTGCGGGTTTTTTCACTGAAACGACTCCCTTTATTATTCAGAATTTGTGAGACGGTTGTGACAGAAACACCAGCCATATCAGCAATTTCTTTAATCGTTAGTTTCATCGCGCCCCTCCCAACGTCTCCTTTTGCATTGACAGACATTTGTAGACGTGTTACAGTCTTCAAAATACTTATCGAATCTTTTACATTTTAACAAAAAAAAGACAAAAGAAATAGACTAAAAAGATTAAAAAACAAAAGAAAATGGAGGCTATTTTTTTCATGGAAGAATCCCGTGTCCGTCAATTACCAAAAATCGAGCTGCACTGTCACTTAGATGGGTCGATTCGACCAACCACTTTACGCACCATTGCTGAAAAACAAAACATTCCATTACCCCAAGACGAACAAGCCTTGAAAGAGTTAGTGGTTGCCCCTGAAAAATGCACCGATTTGAATGATTATTTAACTCGGTTCGACTTCGTGCTAACCTGTCTACAAACAGCTGAAGCTTTGCAAGCAGCGGCGTATGACGTGATTAGCCAAGCTGCCGAAGATGGCGTGGCATACATAGAGGTGCGTTTTGCGCCTTCGCAACATACAGAAAAAGGCTTACGGTTACCTGAAATCGTGACCGCTGTTTTAACTGGCTTAAAACAAGGCGAAGAAGATTTTGGTGTAAAAAGCAATGCACTGTTATGCGGCATGCGGCATGACCAACAACAAGCCATAGAAAAAATCGTTCACTTAGCGCATGATTTCAGAGAGACAGGCGTTGTCGGCTTTGATTTAGCTGGCAATGAAGTCGATTTCCCTCCATACACATTTGAAGACGTATTAGCTTTAGCCAACCAATTGTCAATTCCATTAACACTCCACGCTGGGGAATGCGGCTGTGGCAAAAACGTCGCTGATGCTGTCACTTTAGGTGCTACTCGGATTGGTCACGGTATTGCTTTGAAAGATACACCCGAATACTTGGCGCTCTTAAAAGAAAAAAAGGTTCTTTTAGAAATGTGTCCAACTAGCAACTTCCAAACAGGCACCGTCAAAACATTGGCTGAATACCCTTTTCAACAATTTATAGAGGCTGGCTTAGCCGTCTGCATCAATACCGATAATCGCACTGTTTCAGATACTACGTTAACGAAGGAATTCATGAAATTGGCCACTTGGTATCAATTAAGTTATGACGAAATGAAGCAACTCACTAAAAATGCGCTTGCAGGTGCTTTTTTATCGCCAGACGAAAAAAAACTGTTGAACCAAAAAATTGATCAAGCATATCTATTCTAAAAAAGAACCTCCACTAAAGTGGAGGTTCTTTTTTACTCTGCTTCTTTAACACTTCGTAAAATATAATAGCCTTTGTCTTTTGTCACAATTTCAACATTGCCAAATACTTCAGCCATTTTCTTTTCTGCACTAGGTGCACCTTGTTTCTTTTGAATAACTACCGTTAGTGTGCCACCAACTTTCAACAACGGAAAAGCCCCTGTTAAAATGCCATGGACAACTTTTTTGCCTGCACGAATGGGCGGGTTGCTAACAATCGCCGCGTAGGTCGTTTCGTTTAAGGTTTCATACACATTGGAAGAATGAATATCCACAGTAGTAATTTGGTTACGTTGGGCGTTCATTTGAGCTAGCCCAACTGCCCGTTGGTTGACATCCACCATTTCCACCAGTCGACCAGTCGCCGCTGCTAAGGACAACCCAATTGGTCCATAGCCACAACCAACATCTAACAAACGGCCTGCTGGTAAATTTTCCCATTCAAAGGCATCAATCAACACACGAGAACCATAATCCACTGTTCCTCTTGAGAAGACCCCGCTATCGGTCGTAAACTGAAAGGTCCGACCACGTAATGGAAAAGACCAGCTTTCTAAATCATGTGCTAATTCTGGATTTTCTGTATAATAATGATTCGCCATTTTGTTCTTCCTATCTATGCTTGTTTTGGTTTTAGTCTACCTTTTATTTCTCGAACAATCAAGGCACCTAATAATTCATAGCCCACTTGTGAAAAATGCAAACCATCCGCTTGTAAAAATTCATCCGTTCCAGGATAAACAGTCATCGCTTTATACAAATCAATAACTGGCAAGTTATGTGCCGCTCCGACTTCTTGTGCAACCTTGACCAATTCCTTGATACGCGTCTGTGGACGTTCTGGACGTCTGCCACTATCCGCATATGGTGGCGTAATTAAAATCACCTTTTCTGAACCAATTTCGTGAATCATTGTTTCAAGGTTTTCTCTAAACGTGGCTACTGTTATATTTCGATCCAGTGACGCATCATTGGCGCCAAAGAAAATCACCACCTCATCAGGTTTCTCAATTAGTACTTCTTTATTTAATCGTTTTAAACCATCCTCTGTTGTATCGCCAGGCATTCCAGCATTAATAACAGCCACTTCTTCTAGACCCATCGCAGCAATATCCCGTTTCACTAAGTCAACAAGAACAGGTGAGACGGCTTCGTCTAAATAACCAGCAGTAATGCTATCACCAAATAATACAATTTTTCTCATGGCTTTTCCCCTCTTTTCTAACAGTTTTCTCTTTTCATGATACCATTTTCATCATAAATTGGCGAAGAAGGGAATTCTTTTGTAAAATCCTGTGTTTCCCTTGTGAAATTATGGTAAAATGTACAAAGATTGAACAGGGTTTGGTGGAGGAACAATGGACGATAAAATGAATTACTACCCAATTTCCAGAGAAGAATGGCATGGGTTTTATCATGACGGCAAAGCACCGTTAACCGAAGCAGAATTGGATAACATTAAAAGTGTGAACGACCAAATTTCACTAAAAGATGTACAAGAAATTTATGTACCCTTAACGCATCTTATTCATTTATACATGAAAGAATTTGAATCGCTAACACTTAGCAAAGGATTATTCCTACATGAATATGTCTCTGTACCACCATTCATCATTGGAATTGCCGGCAGTGTCGCCGTTGGTAAAAGCACCACCGCTCGTCTTTTGCAAAGAATTCTGGCCCGAACGTTTAAACGAAGAAACGTTCAACTCATTACAACGGATGGATTTTTGTATCCCAATAAAGTGTTAGAAGAACAGGGAATTATGGACCGAAAAGGGTTTCCTGAAAGTTATGACATGGAGAAGCTAATTAATTTCTTAAACGAAGTCAAAAGCGGCAAAGACGAAATTAAAGCACCCGTCTATTCTCACAGTGTCTACGATGTTATCGAAGGCGAATATGAGTTGATTCAACAACCAGATATTCTGATTGTTGAAGGCATTAACACATTACAGTTACCCGCCAATCAACAAATTTATGTGAGTGATTTTTTTGATTTTTCTATTTTTGTGGATGCCGATCCAGCCTTAATTGAAAAATGGTACCTAGAACGTTTTGGGGCCTTATTAGATACGGCTTTCTTAGATCCTAATAATTATTATTACCAATATGCAATTGGCAAACGAGAAGATGCTTTCGCCATGGCACGGAATGTTTGGAAAACCGTGAACTTACCGAACTTGGAGGAATATATCTTGCCAACGCGCGGACGTGCGGACATTATTTTGCATAAAACGGAAAATCATTTGATTGACCAAATCTATCTACGTAAATATTAAGGGTTGACGAGCTAAGAAATATCCTGTATCTTTTGTAGAAATATCCTTGAAAATTTTCAGCAGAATGCATGACTTTCAAGGAGTAAAATGTTTTAATAAGTATAGCTAGACAAAGAAGAGTACGGAACAAAAGTGAACCACTTTTTAACCGCCTGATTCTCGGCTGTTTAAAAGTAGCCCCTGCGGAATTAAGCCAAAATTTTCTAAAAATCGTAAAACAATTTTTGAAAATCCTTTCTTAATTCTTGGTGCTGACCACTTTTTAACCGCCTTTTCTTTAGATAAATTTAAATGGATAAGGGGTAATAGACGTGACTAACGTTGCCGATTTGACATCTGTCGAAAAAATTATTGTTTTAGACTTTGGTAGTCAGTTTAACCAATTGATTACTCGTCGTATTCGTGAATTTGGCGTATTCTCTGAGTTATTAAGCCACCGAACTACGGCAGAAGAAATTCGCAAAATCGCGCCTAAAGGAATCATCTTCTCAGGTGGACCAAACAGCGTGTATGACAAAGATGCTTTTAGCATTGATCCAGAAATTTATGAGTTAGGAATTCCCATTCTTGGCATCTGCTACGGTATGCAATTAATGACTCATAACTTAGGCGGAAAAGTAGAACCTGCCGCAAACCGTGAATACGGAAAAGCAGAATTAGAAATCCTTGGTGATGCGACCTTATTCCAAGGAACACCTGCGAAACAAACCGTTTGGATGAGCCACGGTGATTTAGTAACAGAAATCGCTCCTGGATTCGAAAAAGTTGGGACAAGCAACGATTGTCCAATCGCTTCTATCGAAGATGCCAACCGCAAATTCTACGGCGTACAATTTCACCCAGAAGTTCGTCATTCAGAATATGGTAACGACTTATTACGTCATTTTGCTTTTGATGTGTGTGGCTGTACTGGTGACTGGAGCATGGAAAACTTCATCGATATGGAAGTCGCTAAAATCCGTGAACAAGTAGGCGATAAAAAAGTCTTACTTGGTTTATCAGGTGGCGTTGACTCAAGTGTTGTCGGCGTGCTTTTACAAAAAGCCATTGGCGACCAATTAACTTGTATCTTCGTTGACCATGGATTATTACGTAAAGGTGAAGCAGAACAAGTAATGGAAAGTTTAGGCGGTAAATTTGGCTTAAACATTATTAAAGTAGATGCGAAAGAACGCTTCTTAAGCAAATTAGCAGGCGTTTCTGACCCTGAACAAAAACGTAAAATCATCGGTAACGAATTTGTGTATGTTTTTGATGACGAAGCAACTAAACTTGCTGGGGAAGAAGGCGTTTCATTCCTAGCACAAGGAACTCTTTACACAGATGTCATCGAATCTGGTACAGAAACTGCGCAAACAATTAAATCACATCACAACGTTGGTGGTCTTCCTGAAGACATGCAATTTGAATTAATTGAACCTTTAAATACATTATTCAAAGACGAAGTTCGTGCCTTAGGAACTGAACTTGGCATGCCTGATGCAATCGTTTGGCGCCAACCATTCCCAGGACCAGGATTAGGTATTCGTGTGCTTGGTGAAATTACAGAAGATAAGTTACAAATCGTTCGTGATTCAGATGCTATCCTACGTGAAGAAATCGCAGCAGCTGGCTTAGATCGTGACATTTGGCAGTACTTTACTGTCTTACCTGGCATCCGCTCAGTAGGCGTTATGGGCGATGGCCGTACCTACGATTACACAGTCGGTATCCGTGCTGTGACTTCTATCGACGGCATGACCGCTGACTTTGCCCGTATCCCTTGGGATGTTTTACAAAAAATCTCTGTGCGCATCGTGAACGAAGTTGCACATGTAAACCGTATCGTGTACGATATTACTTCAAAACCACCTGCAACTGTGGAGTGGGAATAAGAGAAAAGAGCTTAGAATCCTTTATTTAAAAGGGTTTTAGGCTCTTTTTATGCGTGATTGCAACCATTTTGCAACCAACCTATATTATTTCTTATTTGTTAAACGTAGAATTCTTGCAAATCATCTAACCAAATTGCACCAAGTAAACCACCGTAACCAAAACCGCAGGCAATCTTAATGCTATTGTTTGCTTTGTAAATTTTGTCATATTTTCAAAAGCCAAATTTCAGTATTCAATACATTAACCTCTATCAAAAGTTTCATTCAGTTTTTCAAATACTTCATCATTTTGCCAACTAAGTTGAATCGGTGTCAGTACACTATCATAAAGTAAAATTTCACCACTACCAACTTTTTTGAAAAAAGGTTTTCTTTTAATTGGAATAATCGTAAACGTATCAATTCCTACAAGTTCAAATTCTCCCTTATGAACGGTTGTGATTTTCTTTTGGGGTGTATGCCCTACAATTTGTTTTTGATACTTTAGATTTGGCAAGCAGCTTAATTCATGGTCAAAATCAGCCCATAATGGACTACCTAAAAAGTATTCCCCACCTCTTGCCTTGCCGACATGGTCTTCTAAATTATCTAAATTATCGATTAAATTTTCATTTATCGTTTCAAAATGCCAATCTTCTAAATCAAAGTCTTGAGTGTAACCAGCATGACTAACCAAATAATCATCTAACAAAAAGGCAATTTGCAAATTTAATTTCAATAACTTTCGACCGACTGAAAGAAATCCATCTGCATCTTGAAGTGAATACCTTCTAGGTGTAACCGTCAAATAAGACACGTCATGATTTCCTAAGAGGTTTATCACTTCAACACCGAAAACCTTCATCTTTGATTTCCATATGAACAAATAATCCAATTCATTCATGTAAAGGTCAAAGTTTCTTTCTTGCTCGTATGCGTCTGTATAGTCGCCTAGCAAAATCACTCGTTTAATGCCTAATTCCTTAACTTTCTGTTCAACCATTGGTAAGATTATTTGTGCTTTTAAGTGTAAATCTCCCACCAGAATCGTTTTCATATGGTCACCTCATCTATTTAATCAGTTATCAATCGTCCCATATATTTCCCAAACAATTTGGACACTGATAATGAATATCTGTTTTTGTTACATAATTTTTCACTTGAAATAATTTAATAATTTTTTTTAAAACTTGCTTATCTGAAAGATAGCACTTATCTATATAGATAATACTTTGATTATTTAGTTCATCAAAAATAACTCTTCCTCGGGGTACATTGATATAGTCATCTGTATCAAACTTAAAATTAAGCGAATCGAACAACTCCCAATGATCGATATTACTATCATATAACCCATTTAAATTCCTTCCTTTTTTATAAGGTATATGATTTTCGATAATTTCACCATTACTACAAATAAAAAAAATTCCTATTCTATTCATTGCTCCACAACCTTCTGTGAGACTAATTATTCTAAACTCTTCAATTCATTCATTAGTTCCGTAGCAGTATCTTTTGTATAAGGCTTCCCAATCAATAGCCCATATACTTCAATATTCGGAAAGAATAAGGAACTATCTTTTTTATCGTTGAGTTCTTCAATATATCCAAGGCGTTTTAAAATATAATAACCAATTGCTGAGCTTCGACTAATACCCTGCTCACAATGGAGAACAAAGTTTTTATCAGCATATTGGTCTATAAACTCATCTATTATCTCCTTATCTTGTTCCGTTAATCGATTGCTACCTTCTGGCGTATTTCGGTCTATTTCATCAGCAAATGTCCATTCATCATAAAAAGCTAAAGATAAGGTATCTAAATATCGTTTAGAGGCAGTGTCTTTCACTGGTGGTCTATCGCCAATTCTAATGGCAACAACTTGCTCTTTTGAAATTGGGGGTATCCACTCCAAAAATTTTTTTCGGCTCATGATGGTAACTTTATCCATTGAAAACCACTCCTTTACTTTCGTTTAATATACTGATTAGTAATAAGTTTTCTAGTCACATTAGCTTTTGGAATATCAATTATATTTGTTAGTTTTCTCGCTACTTCTTTATTAGCATTCTCATACAAGTGTCCATATGTTCCCAAAGTTGTTTGTATATCCTCGTGACCTAACCTATCTCGAACAACTAGTGCATTTTCACCCATTGAAATTAACAAGGAAGCATGAGAATGTCTTAGTGCATGGGCTTTAATTCTATGAACACTAGCTAGCTTAGAATGACGTGTTATTACATGATAAGTAGCACTCTTATTTGTTGGCACTCCATTATATGATAGCACATACTTAGAAGGAATATTTTTAGTTTGAAGAGTTTTCCATTGTTTCAGTAATTCAACGGTATCATCATCTAAAGCTATTACTCGATTACTGGCTTTTGTTTTTGGTTCGGTTAAATAGTACTCACTAGCATTCTTGTAATACATGGATTTGTTTACTCTTAATGTTCGATTTTCAAAATCAATATCTTTTTCCCACTCTAATGCTTGAGCCTCTCCAAAACGTAATCCAGTCATAAATAACAACCAAATTAAAACAAAACTAAAATATTCATGGTAATCCGATAAATCAAATGTTGCAATAACTTTTTCAAACTCATCTTTTGTCCAAAAATCTACTTTTTTCTTTACCTTTTTTACATTACCCACTTGTTTAGCTACGTTTTTATTTAACAATCCTAGTGTCACCGCTAAGTCTAGTGATTTTTGAAATAACCCATAAATATTACGAATATAAGCAGAAGAATAGTTTTCTGATAAAATGTTTTGCCATTTCTTAATGATGGGTGGTGTAATATCTTTTAATTTTCGGTTGAAGAAATATGCAAAATGGATATCCATAGACGACACTCGATTTTCATATGTCCTTGATTTAACTGAACGTTTGTAATCTGGTTTAAAATACGTTTCGTAAAACTCTTTAAACGACATCGTGCTATTTTTTTTGATAGCAGTATCCGAAAAATCATTCATATAATCATCGTAGGCGCGCTTTGCCTCTCTTTGAGAATTATATCCACGTCCCCAATGCCTAATGCGATTTCCTTTTTCGTCATACCCTAAATTAGCTACAAAATACCACTTACCACTTTTTTTATCTTGATAAACATTGGATATTTTAGGCATTAATTTGTTCTCCTTTTATCTAAACATGTTCCATAATAATTCTAAATCCAAGTATCTCTTCAACAGCGGAAACAGGTACTCTCCCTAATCGTTTACTTGCATAATAGGAATATCCTTTATTTACCATTAAATATTTTGCTTTTCGGATAATATCAGAGGATTGGCTTGGCCCGAATCCTAAGTCACATAATTCTTTTTTTGTAATAGTGTTATTAGTCAAGTAAATCACTCCTTTAAAATTTTCGTATAGTGAACAGTTCCTTCTTTAAAATTAAGATATTCTCCTGTAAACTCTTTAAAATCTAGAACTTTCCGTTTATAATCTTTTGTATAAATAATATTTTTATTGGAAAAATCATACGGTTGTGACGTAGTTATTTTCCTAATTTGAGGCGTTTTTAAATTTTGAGATTTAAAAAACGCTTTTTTCTTATGCTCTTTAATTTCGAGGTCTTTTGAAAAATATTTACTCAAATAACGACCTCTATTCTCAACGCTATCAACGTCTACTTTATTGATTTTTACAAAACCATTTTGCCATATTTTTTCTAATTCAGAATTTTTAATGTAGCCCAATGAAAAGAAGACAACATGATAATGAATTGAACCCCTTTTTTGTTTTTCCCATGTTGCTAAATACTTAGCACGCTGATTACGCTTTTTTAATCTTCTATTTAGCCGTTGGATGAATTTTTTAAATTCATTGTTAGCATAATCTACTGATGATATATTTTCTCGAAAAGTCAACGTCACAAACTTTGTCGCCTCATCAAAATTACAATCAACAATGCGAGCAATTTCCCAGCGCATATCTTCATAATGCCGTTGTTTTCTTTTCAAGCTGTCGTATTTTTCACTATTAGACAATTCTTCAAAAGTACGTTTCTCGATATCATCATCTAACCACTCTAACTGTTTAGACCTTGATTCATCTTCGATATGTCTACTATAAAAAATAGGCTCTTCATACTGATAAACTTCAATATAAGTTGAAGTTTCAATAATTTTTGTATTATAGGCACGTGTTTCTTTATACATCACACACCTCTCAAAAATATATTTTGCGAGCAGATGTTGTTTTATATATCAAGTTAAGTGTCGGGCAAAGAACGCCCGACTCCACCCCTCAAAGTGAGTGAAAAGACTCGGTCACTCCGTTTAGTCGCTAAGGCGCCTACCTCCCTATTTCACTCACTTTGAGAGGTATTATTGTTGTTTATAGATAATATTTTCCAATTCTGCAATAAAATCAAAATCTTTCATAAACGGTGTTTCAAAGTATTTTTCTTCTCCTTGCCCATCAATCTTGATATATCCCCCACCCTTAACAGAAATTGACTTATGTTCTACACTAGATGAACCGAAGCACATCATGTTAGCCTCTTTACTTGCGGAACCCAACAAGGTTCTACAACCAAGCTGGTCACGTAATGCACCATCTAAAATGGAACTATCTGGACGTTGAAGAATGATTTCAACAAAGCACCCCATTGCACGACCTTTGAGAATGAGTGAATATAGGTAAGACATACATTCCGTACTTAGTTTCTTATCGGCACTCTTGATAAATGCTGCAAATTCATCAAATACTAGCACAACAGGTGGTAACTTGAAATCAACAAAGGTTTTACCGAATGCTGACACTTCACTGAAATATTCTCTATATCTTGTTTCCATGATTTCTGTTATTTCTCTTAACGCTCTAGCAATGTGATTTGGTTCGCTCACCACTCTATCTTCAAAACCATGAACATATTTCAATAACGATAAATCCGCAGACTTCGGATCAGCTATATAAATTATTGCACCCATTTGTGCATAAGCTAAAATTTTGTATTCAATCCAAACTGATTTTCCACTTCCAGTATTTCCAATAGTCAAACCATGGCTGACTTTGCTGATGTCATAAGATATTTTTTCAGTTACTTGAATTATTGTCCCATTGGCTTTGGGAAGTCCATGAGATAAATATAAGCGACTGTCTAACACTTTCTCAAAGATATAGTCGCAATATTGTATATCATCAATTACTGTACAATTAAGACCAAAAATAGCCGATAGTTTATTACTACTACCATTAGCTAGTTCATTCCATCTGTTCCCACCCTTCCAAAAACGAATAATTAATTCATCTGGAGTATCTTTATATAACAAGTAAACACTTTCCACTATTACTTTTTTCTTTATAGTTTTCCCGTTGCTATCCTGTCCAAGAACTTGAGTTTCTTCTAAAAAAAGATTGTTGTCAGCAATAAACCTTTTAATTAAACGATAGGGAGAATTTTCCCAATTTGATTTTCTATGCTGTGAAAATTTATAAGCTGTCCTACTAAACAGATAGCAAAAACTAATAAAAGATAAAAGAATCAAAAATCCATTAACTAACTGCCCCATAATTAAAAGTAAAACAATAAATTCAATACTTAGGATAGCAAGCAATAAACTCCATCGATAACGCAAAGGAACATTTGGTGAAAATGCAGAAACTTCTATAAATTCTTCTTTTTTTCCCCACTGCATAAGACTAAGCCTTAACAACCATACATTTATCGGCTTTGGAAGATAACTGAATCCAACCATTTGAAACATATGGAGTCAATGTTAAATTATCAAACTTCACATAAGTATTTTCGGGGATTTCCTCTTTTTCAATATCAAACAACGGACGTATTTCTTCAACTTTCACACTAATTTTTTCAAATTTCTTTTCAAGACATACTACTGTGTAGTTATAGTGAGTGATTCTATCTGTTTTTTCAAAATCCCCATCACTATTTTTTATTCTTTCAAAGGCTGGTTTCAAATCTACTAGGAGTAAAGAATTCCCTATAGTTGCGACAGAGTCAATAATTGGTTTAATAGCCATTTTTTCAAATCCTTTCATTTTTACATTTTCATATGTCATTATTATCATTAATTAAGTAAATATGGCGAACCTCTATTTCTTGTATTCAATTAACCACCTCTAATTTTATTCCATATTATTAAAACCAGACCTAAAAAATTTGTAATTCTCATTTTGATAAAAAATACTAAACATAAGATTAATGACAAACACCCCATTGTATTTAACAAGACATTACTTAAACCATCTAATTTAGTGGCTATAAACCCAAGTGCACAGCCAATAATAAGAGAAATTAAAAATTTGGAGTTAGCAGATTTCATGTTTCTTATCCTCTCTTTCAATTATTTTTATAACAGTTATTATTCACATCTCCTTCTCTTGAAACCTAAAAGTTGTACAACAACTATACAAAATGATTAAAAATAATCTAAATAGCTTTTACACTATTTAGAACATTTTCTATTCAATTTCTCCAGTTTTCTTTAATTTATCTAAAAAAGCAAAAACTACCAATTTAATAATATAGCTTAACCGAGGTAAAGATTTCCCTTTTTCATTAATTTTAAACTTATATCTATATTGCTCTAATCCATCTAAGATATTTTCGTCCAAATAAAGTCTGGGTGTAACAGTTGTTTCAGAATGAAAGTCACAATTCTTAATTTCTCTTATCATTCGTCTTTCAATTTCTGACCATTCCTCATTCGAAAAATCTTGTGTTTCACAATATCTATATGCTTGTTCCAATACACTACCACTTGAAACTTTCATTACAATATTAAAAGAAATTCCATCTAATATATCACCATATTGATTTTGCATTTTTGTTTCAAGTTCACTAACTATTCCTTTCTTCACTTCTTGTTGTAGCTGTTTTTCTCTATAAATAATTAATTGATCTAACCAAATTTTTGTTTCATATGCCAGTCGAACTGTTTTATATACTCTTGCCACTCTTCATCCTCCACAACTCATCAGAATATTTTGGTAATAAATTTAGATTTATTAAATCATTTTTATAAAATGTGTAATTAGTTAAATTTAATTTTTCACACAAAGTTTTCACAATGAATTTTCCTCGTTCTTCTATACTTGGACACACTCTATCTAAAAATTCTTTTATTAATTCAATAGTTTCTTCATTATTTTCAGCACAAGGTTTAGTATATTCTGAAATTAAATGGTTTTGCCACAATTCAGCAACACTATAATCCTCCCTAACAAATGGTTGGAGATAAAACTTTTTTACGTATTTCTTCCACAATCCATTTTCTAAAACGTCTAAATTATCTTTGACTATAATTAAACCCAAGTCCCAGTAATCATCATTTTTTCTTCCTCTATTAAATCCCTTTGATTCTATTATAAAATTTCCAATAGTATGTGTATAATTTGCAAATGCTTTAAACAAATTATTAATTTCAATGTAATCATAATATTTTTTATCCAATTCATAAATAGCTGATAAATTGATTCTATTGTCCTGCCATTTATTATATGAAGCTTTATACTTCTTTAAAATAGCAAATTTATATGTTGTCCAAAATGAATTCATTACATCCATATCAAAACTTCTATTCAAAACAGAAATATCAAGATTCCATAAAATAGAATATATCGTTTTGGCTAATTGTGTTGTTTCAGTTTCAGATGTTGCTTGTACAGGTGATAAATACCATGCAAAAATCCTCTTTATAGCATTACTTTCATCCATTATTTCTTGAAAAAATTTTTTCTCCTTCGTTTGCAATTCTAACTTAAAATCATATTTCCAAGGTGATATTTTTTTTCGTTCACATTCTTCAAACCAACGTTTTATTATATATTTTTTTTCGTCCATGTATGCACCCTTCTTTTTGTTTTTGTTGTAAAACAAGTATACATTTTTAAGAGGAATATTTCAAGTATTATTTAAATGGGTTTAAAAAAATCCGCAATTATAATACAATGAATTAGAATACATTTAAATAAATGGAGGGTAACCAATTGTATATATCGAAACTCATATTGAAAAATTTTAAAAGCTTTGAAGGTGAGCACGTGATAACTTTCACACGTGGAATTAATTTTTTCGTAGGGAATAACAATAGTGGAAAAACAACTATATTTAAAGCAGTTGAATTCTTACGTAATGGCAAGTATGAAGATAGTTTAATTACTAGCGGAAAAGAAAATTGTGATTGTTCAGTTGAAATTACATTTTCTGGTGAAGATATTCCTGAAATAGTCAGTGAAGATGCTATAAAAAAATATCAAAATTATGTATTTAAAGAAAATAATACACACAACTTAAGAATTTACCGTTCAACAGAAAATCCAAAGACTGTTTATACATGGAATAATGATGAACAAAAATTTGAAAATCCTACTGGAGTAGGTACAACTATATCCGCACTTTTTGATGCTCAATTTGTTTACTCTGATATTAAACATGAAGATTATCAGGATTTTGGGAGAACAAAAGTCGTAGGAAAGTTAATTAATGCAATAACAACTGATTTCCAAAAATCAACATCTTATCAAAAATTCTGTGATGCACATGAAGAAACATTTGGAACAAAAAGCGAGTTATTCAATATACTCAGTTCCACATCAAAAAAAATACAAAAAGTTATGACTGAACAATATGGTGAAACTGAAGTAGAATTTAAGTTTGGTTTGCTTGAAATGGAAAATTTTTTTAAAAAAGGGAGCATACTACTTACTGATAATGGAGTAACTACAGAAGTTAGTAATAAAGGAACTGGAATGCAACGTGCTTTAGCAATGAGTATTATTCAAGTATACTCTGAAATTACCAATGCGGAAAATTCTAAACAATTATTCTTTTTTATAGATGAACCAGAAACGTTTCTTCATCCAGTCGCCCAAGATAAACTTATTGAAGCATTTGAAAAAATATCTAAAAACTCACAAGTTTTTATTACTACACATTCTCCGTATCTTTTAAAAAAATACAATAGTACAAATCATTTTATAAAAATATTCTCGTCTACTGGTAATAAAATTACTCATGGAAATACTATGAATTTATTCCCTTTTAGTCCAACATGGGGAGAGATTAACTATTTTGCGTTTGGAGTTTGTAGCGTTGAATTTCATAATGAATTATTTGGATATTTACAAGAAGAATTTAATAAGGCACAATTAGAAAAATTATTGCAAGATGATATACCAGAAAACCAATTACGTAAAAAAATTACTAAATTAACCAATGAAAATGCATTTGATGAGTATCTTGAAAAAAAAGGATTTGAAAAAAATATTAAGTATATTAGAACCCAAAACAATGGCGAGACTTGTGAACAAATGAAGACGTTACCAATGTTTATTAGAAATATTATTCATCATCCTGAAAATACAAATAACTGTTATAGTAATGAACAACTAGTACAATCTACAAAAAGAATGGTAGAAATAATTAAAGACTAAATTTATTCAATAAATTCTATTGCAACCATTTTGCAACCAATACTAGCAAATCATTCTAAATTTAAACTTTTTCAAACAATACAAAACCGCTAAGATATTATAAATCAATCCTTACAAATATATCCCCTCACAGAGTGGGAATAATATATAGGTGAACGCCATACAAGCTTATTGATTTATATGGGTTTCTTTCACCATTGAATTATTCCAGAAGAACAAAATTATGCAAATTTGATAGCTTGTGTACCCCGTTTGTAACCACGAAGTCAGTCGAAAAAAAGCTCTTTGTCAAATAATGTTGGTAAAGAGAAATTGTAGAATCATGTCGAGTCCAGAGGAGAAAATCCTCTGGATTTTTTTATTTGGTTTGTATAGCTTGTCCTTGTTGGACGAAAATACGTAATTTGAAATTATAAAAGTTACGAAAACCATAGGCATTCCGCTTTAACACTTTGATATGATTATTTAGACACTCCAATTGTCCATTCGAGTAAGGATAATTCAAGGCATCAAAATACGTTTGGTTGCGTTTATGAACGGCATACAAAAAGTCTTGGTACAATGTGTAGCGTTGTGTTAACTCAACACTACAGGAAAGAAGCCTGTCCACAAGCTCTGTTTCGGTCAAATAAGTTTTAAATGAAGGGCGCCGACGGCGGTTTAAACTATCCAACTTCTCTTGATTTTTTTGTAATAACTTCCAGTATTTTTTGAGTTATTTTCCTTGGCGTTTTTCAGCCAAACTTGAACTTTTTAATAGATAATTTGTCCAAGTGATTCGATGGTTTCGAAAGATCCGACCGATGTGTTGAACGATATGGAAGCGATCAATGATGAGCTTTGCTTTAGGGAAACATTTTTTCACGAGAAAAACGTAAGGTGTGTATATATCAATGACAATAAATTGGACGTTTTCCCGCACAGATAGTGGAAAACGATTAAAATAACGTTCTAAATAAGACAGTTGGCGGTTTTCAACAATATCAAATAATTTTCTTGTTTGCCCATTTAAAATGATAAAACTCATGGCGCCAGAAACCTGACGAACGGATTTAAATTCATCAAAGTGAAGAACGGTTGGGAAGGTTGTTTTAATTTGTCCATTTATTTTTTCTTTTCGCAAACAATTTTCTTCAAAAATAACATTTAGGTCTAGAATATTTAGGGTTTCTTTGATAAGCTCAGTATAGGACATCTTGATTCCTCCTTAGAATGGGTTAGGTGACTTTAATTCTACAGGATTTCGAGGTGTCTTTTTTGTGAAACAAAAAAGATGTTGGTAAAAATACCAACATCAGAAAGTATAGAGCCCGTTTATCCTACTAAAAAATCCCTGTAGTGATTTATTCAAGACAGGGATTCATTTTATTTATCTCTACTTTTTTGTAACTTACTAAGCAGTATTTCTGAGATTAGAAACGCTCTATTACTTAAAATATTGAGTTGATAACCCATAACTTTGGCAGTATATTGAAAGCTATGAATTTTCTGCATTCGAAACTTTGAATCCAAAAATTTATCTCTTATGATCCAATCTTGCTTTTACAATAGGATCATACCTAATTTCAAATCTACTTGCTATTTTCTGTCTTTCTTGTGGACTTAACTCAAATAGATACATGTATTTAGCTGCCATCTGTTGAAGAATTGATCTAGACATTAAATTTTTCTCTGTTTCTTGGAAAACTTCGTGTATATAGCTTGTGCTTGGATCAATGTACATCGTTTCTAAATAACTACCACTAATTATTAATTTTTTTATCATACTTAAATCGGTCGTTATCAAATTTTTATAGGTAATTTTAAGGGAACTACTACCAGTATCCTTAATGCTTTTATGAATTATAGAGAAACAAATTATCTCTACAAACTTGAAGAGTATTCTTTTTGCCGCAGCTTCTACTTCCCTTTGATTACTAGGTTCAATAACTCCATCTTCAACTATTTTTTCTGAAATAAAGTAAACAAGTTCATCTTTTTCAGATTTCACAATATTGATTAAATTACTTCCCGCTCGTAAGGTAACACTATATGCAGACTCTAATAAGTCTCGCTTAGTCTCCTTAATTATGCTTCCAGAATAATTTTTCAAAATTTGACCTATAACTTCTGATATTTTTTGTGCCTTGTCCATTTCAACAAGAATTTCATTTTTTTCAGTTAATGAGCTTTCTGTATCTGTTTCCTCACTAATCTCTGATTTACCATTCTCAGCAGTTTCAATAAAATGCTTTTCCTCATTATCATTTGAGTCTCTTACTCTATTATAATTCGATCTATTATCTGATACATTTGTATTTTCAAAAACTAAAGTTGGTAGTTCGGTCATTAACTGGTTTAACTCTATTATATCATCTTCCATTCTTAATTCAGGAAAATCTGCCAATAATTTATTTGATACTTCAACAACAGTATTCAAGATAAATTCATCTTTTGATAAATGCGTCAAAAATATCAATACATTCGCATTTATTTCGACATTTATTTTCTGAATCAAATCTACTATAATATTTTTAATTAGATCTTCTGATATGTTGTTTGACAAGTACTGTGCAACAAAAAAATACAATGCATAATTATAAGTAAACGTGTATCTCCCTTCTGAAAATTCTTTTATAATTCTACTCTTGATAAGCCTTTTTTTGTAGTATTCAAACGACATAGTTTGAGAATCTAGTTCATATTTTTCCAAGTAATTTTCGTGAAAATCATGCCATTCAGAATAGCTTAGAGATTTTTCATTATTTGAGAAAACTTTATATCCAAAATAACTCAAATAATTGTGCAATAGAGCCATTTCATTATTGTTTATATCAACGTCATTAATTAGTTGTTTTATTAGTAACTCGTAATAGTAACCATTTGATTGACTATTAAAATCTGATAAATCACGGCCACTATCTATAGATTGAAGTATGATTAAAATGTATAAAGGAACTTGAGGCACATAGCTCTTCCCTATAACTTCATCTATCTGTTTAGTATATTTATCAATATCAAATATTATATCCTTTTCTTCTTTTACATACTCATTTCCAAAACGAATCCATTTATCAACTAATTCTTCTCTTTTTTTAAATCCAAATTTTTTTATTTCAATAAATTTAATTCTACTTTCAAGCTCATCATTAAGTCCTAAAATATCAGAAGTATTATTAGGTATACTTTCTGCAACTATAATTATTGTAGAAAAAAATTTGGTAAAAATTTTTACAAGCTCTTTTTTTCCAATTTTATTTAAGTCTACTCGATCCCAATTATCCAATAACAAAATCTTTTTAGATATATCAAATTGCAAAAAATGCTCATACATATTTCCCTCATATTGTCTGGAGAACTCCTTTTTTATGAGTTGTTCTATTTTTTTTAATACGGGGATATCACTAATTTTTTCACCATCTAAAAATACTGGAACCCATTCTTTCTCATGAAAATCACGATACATTTTTTTTAATAAAGTGGTTTTACCTGATTCTTTATCTCCTTCAATAAACCAAACGCCTTTATCATCACCTATTTCATTAAGTAAATGTGAAGCCTTCATATCTTGCTTATTTTTTTCTCTTCAAGAGAATTTTCAAAATCAGGATATACAAAGATATCGTTCAGTAACAAATTCCCATGTCTTGGATGAACAACATACGCACCTAAATCATTAATAAATTTTGACATGCTTTCTTTTATAAAGAATCGATTATTTTCACCTGTAGAGGCATGGTTAATTCTTCGACGCATTGTATCTATTTTTATCTCCTCGAAATCATTTACAATATACATATTTTGTTGAGAATCCCAAGCAAATTGTTCCAAATCGATGTTTACAACAATTGAATTTTCTATTTCTATAGTAATAATATTAAATCCACTGATTTTAGGATCAGAATTTTCTTGAAGTACATTTCCTTCGAGAATTATTGTTTCTCCTAACGGTGATATTTTAGAAATTTGTGACTCTTGGTGTTCGTGCCCAGTAAATATAAAATCAGAAACATTTTCTAAAAGGTGATCAAATTCTCTTTTGTTATTTGGCTCTAACCAGTGAGTAGGATGATGAATAATAGAAAAATTGAAAAGAGCATCATTATCATATTCTAGCCCTTGAAGTTCAGTCATCGGCATATACTTAGTTCCTGCATTTTCATGTAATGTAGAATCCCAAGCGGTATTTATTAAATTAATTTTTATTTTTTGGTCTTCATTTATTGAGAAATTCACGACTTTGAAAATAGGAAAGTCTGATATTAATTCACTAGATTCCCAGAACTCCATAAACTTGGAGAAATAATCATCATAATGATCTTGTAATGTAATTTTTTGGATCAAATTCTCTCTTTTGTCTTCATTATCTTTTATTCTTTCTAAAATGGTTTCTCTTATTACTGAATCCATAACACTAAAATTGCAATCATGATTACCCGGAACACATAAAAAATCAGTTCCTTCAAATTCAAAAATAACATCCGAAAAAAATCAAATGCAACATCATATTCTTCCTGTTTTCCACTAAATGCAGAATCTCCATTCATTAGAAATAATTTTTTTTCACTACTATTAATTCTAGAAGCTATCGCCTTGATCAATTGCTGTTTTTTTTCTAATATAGAATTATTTCCTGCCATAAAATGAACATCCGAAAAATTAACAATTGATAATTTCATAATAATTCCTCCCTTAAGACTCCTCTACTATTAGAGATAATATCATTCACCTTTTTAAATAACTATTATTATTATACCACAATAAATGAAACGTTTTTCCATTATTAACAGGAAAAAAGCATTTAGAAGCATAAACCTCAGCAAAAATTTATTCTCTATCTCATGTATATGCACAATAAAAAAACCGCCAATATTTACAGTCTCTACAATCTATTTTTGCTCAATATTAACAATTCTTTCAATAATATTGAGCAGTTCATCTTTATTCTTTGATAAAGATAGAGCGTGAATAACAGCAGCTTCTCTATTAGTTGTTGTTCCAAATGAAAAGAAAGCTGGATAATCTCCATCAAGGGCTTCGATAATTTTTTCCAGTGTACTTATTTGAATGTTTGCAGACTTCCCTCATTCAATCCTACCCAAGTACGAAACAGCAAACCCAATTTTATCAGCTAACTGTTCTTGAGTCATGTTTTTAGAAGTTCTGAGTTCTCTAATACGATTCACTATTTCCTGTTCTAATTTCATAATGGCTATCCCCTTTAAACTCTCTCAATCAAGATTAAAGGTATTTCACCATTTTGTTTAGAAATCAAAAGACCTTTTATTAGACATTAAATAAATTTATTAGTACTTTTTTTGATATGATTACATCAGTTGTTAATTTAGAAATGGAGTACGAAAAATGAAAAGGAAAAAATTAGTGACACTTTTATATTTAAGCTTAGCAATGTTTGCATCGTTTGTACAACCCAAACAGCGGAGAGCATTTTTACACGGCAAACACTAATGAAAAGAATCATTTTAATAAAGTTGGTTGGAAGTATTAGAGAATCGGATGGTATTCAGACACGAAAAAACTGTACCACTATATCGTGCGTATAATCAAAATGCAAAAGCTAGTTCCCAAAGTTACACGGTAAACTATGCAGAACAAAAAAAGCTGTTAAAAGTTGGCTGGAGAAATGAATGAATAGCATGGTACGGTACTAAAAAGGAATCGACAACACCAAAGCCAACGCCTGTCACTAAATATAAGGTGACTGTAAATGTAATTTGTGAAGGTAAAGTTATAAAGACTAAAAGTGAAATGATTGAAAAAGATAAGCAGTACACAGACTTTGCGGAAGAAATTAGCGGCTACATCTTAAACGAATATAATGTAAAATCTGTCATAGTAAATAATAATACTACAATCAGTTTTGATTACAAAAAAGTAGAATTAGTTGATACATTCAATATGAAAATTTATGTCGATAACGTATATTACAAAACGATTAAGAAAGGCGAATCCTATCAGCCAGCAACAAAAAATTTGGGATTAGATGAAAATGAATTTGATCTATCTAATTCAGTCACCGATCAACCTAAAAACTGGATCGATGGTCAAACATATAACTATGACTTTTACGTATCACATTACGAATTATTATCAAATGCTGAAAAAATAAAAGCAATCAATACTATACTTTCTATTCTTATCTAGTTGTTACTTCCTAAATGGATCTTTATACTTTCTTTTGTTTATACTATCCCTTACTCGATCTTCTGCTTCTTGTCCTCGTATATACTTAGCTATCGTTTTTTTGTTCAGTCCTACAGCGCTCACATAATAGCCTTTTGACCAAAAATATCGATTTCCATAATTGTATTTTAAATTCGCATGACGTTCATGAATGACTACTGCACTTCTTCCTTTTAAGAAACCCATAAAACCTGATACACTCAACTTCGGTGGAATTCTTACCAACATATGGATATGGTCGGGCATTGCATGCGCTTCAACGATTTCGACTTCTTTCATTTCACACAATTTTCTTAGTATTTTCCCTATATCTCGCCTCAATTGACCATAGATTACTTTTCTTCTATATTTTGGTGTAAACACAAGATGATACTTACAATTCCAACGAGTATGTGCTAAACTTTTATCGTCGTTCGACATTCAAAAACTCCTTTCGATTTGATAACGGTTGGTAGCCTTTATCTATTATATCGAAAGGAGTTTTTATCGCTAAAGCTCTGACCTCCACGCGCAGTATGCGTGTTTTTTTATCGAAAACTCTTTAGAGATTTTGGCTGATCAAAGTCATTAAATAAAAAAACAAATTACATTTCTTAAAATATCATCTAAAACATCTCATTTTAATAATAAAATTTTTGTGAATTATTTTAAAAAAATAAAATACAGAAGAAAATATCATTACAGTATTTACTGAAATCGCTTTCTTGTGTAATATATAAAAAAGGAGGTTTTTACTATGAAATGGCTTACTGAAGAAACAAAAATAGAAAAAAGAGGTGTTATAACGTGTACATTATTCAATTGTACAAGTAACAGCGCTAACTGCAAAATCAGAAAATGCTCTTCATACAACGGTAATTGTTTTATTAATTATTAACTAACTTTATTTTTAGAAATTCTAGCTGGATTGGAGTGATCATTGTGAAATTATCTACATTTAATATTGAAAAAGAAATTCCAGATGGAATCATAGTTTATAATACTTTTTCTTCTGGTGTTCTATTTCTTAACAATGAATATAAAAATGAATATCTTAATTTAAAAAAAGGAAAAAAATGTAATAAAAAAGATTTAGAGAAAGAATTGACTAAAGGAAGTATGCTTGTTTCAGATGAAGTAGATGAAGTGTCACAACTAAAGGTACTAAACAATGCGACTCGTTTCAACACTCAAGGAATTAGTTTTACTATTGCTCCCACAATGAAATGTAATTTTGCATGTCCTTACTGTTTTGAAGAAGGAGTTAGATATAATACAATGACTCAAACAATCGAGAATGAAACAATAGAATTCATAAAAAATTTTTACATACAAAATACTCCTTTTGGTATTTGTTGGTATGGTGGAGAACCATTATTGGGCATTAAAAATATCGAAAGAATTACTAACAAATTGTTTGAAAATGAATCTTTAAAAGAAAGCTATCAAGCAGATATAATTACAAATGGATTCTACCTGTCTAGAAAAAATGCAGAATTATTAGCCAGTTTAGGGGTTAAAACTGCTCAAATTACGTTAGATGGACCCCCAGATATCCACGATACTCGTAGAGTTCCTAGGAATGGTAAAAAAACTTTCAATACCATATTAGAAAATATCAAAAATTCATATGATCTTTTGGAGATAGTTATTCGAGTAAACGTAGACCGCACTAATATATCTAGAGTTCATGAAATTTTAGATATTTTAGAAGAAGAAGGTCTTCGAAATAAATTAGGTTTTTATATCGCTGCAGTAGATGATAGCGCTTCGCAAAAGCCTAATCCACAATGTTTTAGCGATAAAGAATTCTCAGAGGAAGAGTTCAATTTCTATATTGAAGCACTTAAACGAGGATTTAATTTAATAAATATTCCTGGTCAAAATTTAGGGATTTGTGGTGCTATTTCATTGAATAATTATGTAATTGATCCACTAGGCGATTTGTATAAATGTTGGAATGAAATTGGTAGAAAAGAAAAAGCTGTTGGAAATGTTGTTGAAGGTCCCTTGTATAATAATGTTATGGTTGAATACTTGAATTATGAAGCAATTACTGATAAAAAATGTATGGAGTGTAAGGTACTGCCAGCATGTATGGGAGGATGTCCTTATATAACAATTAATTCTGAAAGAAAATGTAATTCTATACGCTACAATGCAGAAAAACTAATTGAGCTAGTATATTCAAATCAGATGGTAGATGGTTAATGAAAAAAGAAATCAGTTTAGTTTTCAAATATATTTTAGAACTAGATCTATCAAAATGGGAATTTTCCTCATTATTGTTTGCAACAATAATGGCAAATTTAATAAATCTTACTCAACCATTTTTCTTAGGAAAAGTAATAGATGGTGTAACAACATTTTCAAATTTAGCAATAGTTAATAATCTTTTATTCATGGCTACTTTCTTTGTTTTCTCAATGTTTTTCTTATATATTAAGAACAAAAAAACAATTGAAATAGTCAGTAAGATAGAAATTGATATGAAAAAAAAATTTTTCAACTCTATTTTTAAGATGTCCTACAAAGATTTTCTAATAAATAACGACGGTAAATTGTTAAACCTTATTGAAGAAGATGCTATGGTTTTTTCAAATATTTTATCTACTCTTTTAAGTATGATCATAGATATTTTAAGTTTTTTCATTACAATTGGAATTATGCTGTTCTTAAACTCTACACTAAGCATCATTTTCATATTGATTTTTCCAATTACAAGTTTTATATATTATTTCACAGGAAAAAAATTGAGAAAAAAACAACTGGAATTGAAAAATGAACATGATGACTATATTTCATTTATCACAGAATCTCTCAATAATTTTAAATTGCTAAAAATTTTCAATAAAGAGACTGATCGGGGTAACCACTTCACTAGCAAAATCAGAAATATTTATGATATAGGTATTACAAAAATACTAATTGAAACAAAATCCGAAATTCTACTTCAAATTGTCTTGTTCATAAATAATATGGTAGTTCTCATCTTAGGAATTTATATGATATTCATGGGGACATTTACTTTAGGTTCCCTGATATCTTTCAATTCCTATTCCGAAAAGTTCAAGCAATCGGCATTAAGCCTAACAAAAATAAATAGCAGTATTCAAAATATGCTTGTCTCCTTAGAAAGAATCCATAATATAACAACAAACGGTAAGTATCATTTTAAGGTAGTTGAAGAGAATTATATTAAGACCGAAAATATTCATACTGTCCTAATAAATAATTTGAATTACTATGTAGACAGCAAACATATATTAAAGAATCTGAATTTTGAATTTCGTAGTGGTAGTATTAACTTAGTTAGTGGAGAAAGCGGCTCTGGAAAAACTACATTATTTAATATACTGACCAAACTAATAACAAGTTATTCAGGACAGATCTTTTTTGATACAGTTAACATACAAAATATTCCAAATAAAGAATATAGGAAAATAATATGCTACGTGACTCAAGAAAGTCTTATTTTCTCAGAAACTATTTCTAATAATTTGAAATTATACAACAAAAATATTACTCAAGAAGAAATTATTGATATCTGCAAAAAACTAAATTTGCATGAATTTATTAGCAAGTTAGAAAATGGTTATGATACTTACATCTATAAGGGTGGTGAAACTATCTCTGGTGGACAGGCACAAAGATTATGTATAGCTAGGGCTGCACTAACTAATCCAGATATTTTTATTTTTGATGAAATAATATCGTCCTTAGATGCTTACAACGCCAAATTAATCACAAACTTTGTTGAAGAGTTATCAAAAGAAAAAATTGTTGTTATTTCTTCTCATCAAAAATTAAATGTAAAAAGTTCTTACTCGATTTTAAAACTTTAAATTGTTAAATATAGGAGGAATAAATGATGAACAAGATTCTTAAAATTTTATTAATTATTTTTGTTATTTTAATAGTAGTCATTTTTCTGCCTACTATTATATTTTTCATAATTAAATAGAAAGGAGGAATTTGAAATGAATTGGTTAAATTTTAGTGAACCTTCACTGCGTGGCAATTGTTCAGGTTTAACTTGCGGAATTAAAACTTGTATCTCAGTTTCTTGTCCAAATAATGGGGGTTGCGCATGGAGATGGTGTTGGAATAAATCTTGTTATATCAATCTTTAAACAATAGGAAAGGAGCATATGAATATGAATTGGTTAAAAGACTATAACGAAATTAAACCTAGAGGTGCATGTGTCATAAGAGTTTGTACTCAGTATAATGGTTGTAACCCTCTGTACTGGTGTTGGAGATTAGAAGGTAACTAACTGAAAGAGAGGTGTTTTGTTAATGATTTGGCTTTCGCAAAAATCAATAGAACCTAGATGGTGTTTCTTCCGTACCGCATGTCCTAGAAAACAAAATGATACTTGTATAATTCATATAACTTAAATGGGAATTGTGTTGTTCATAGTTTGAATAGTAACAATATGTTTTTAATCACAAACCCTTAATACAAGTCCGAATGAAAAATTTCTTTATAATCAACTAATTTTTGGTGATAAAATTAAGTTTCTACGAAATAATTATTATGTAATTATTGGAAAAGCCCTATTACCAAAATCATTACTGATGTTGAAATATTTTATTTTATAAAACCTAAATATCTAAAGACTTATTTAACCTTAGTTGATAATATTCTAAATGAACATGCCTATTTTAAATTACTTTACATCTGCATAAATATCACCTCTCCTATTACCAAAGTTGTTGGCTTTTGGGAGGGAATAACAATCAACCCGCTAGAAAACCTATAAATTAGGTTTTCTAGCGGGTTTTCTTTTGTGTTATCACACTTTCCTCCCACCATTCTCCGTTTTTCCTTTGCTCCACCGCCCTCAAAGTCCTATAATTTAATCATAAGAATAGTGACTATTAATAAAATTCATCAACCAAAAGGAAGCGATTTCAACATGTCAAAAGAAACTTTTCTTAAGTATGGTTTTGTTGTCCTCTTCATAGGAATTTTTTTACTTCGTGCCCAAAAAGTTATTTCTGAGCCCCTTTCGTACCTTTTTTCGGGTATTCTTTTGCTTATTGTTGCGTATTTAATACTCGTGAAAAAAATGAACTTTTTCTCAAGTTTGCTCACTGTTACCGATCAACCTTCTTCTACCCAACAACGATTAGGTCAACTTTCTGGTCTTGTCAGTTTATTGATTGGTTTACTTCTGGTAATTCTTAGCTTCATTTTCTTTCTCCAACTTTGATTCCCCCTTGACTCTCCCTTCACTCTTGGCTATGATTACCTTAGCAAGTACAATGGTGTACTGTGAACAGTCGAGCAACGGCGCTCAAAAAGATTGGCTTTCGTGCATTCTTTTTGAGGGCTTTTTATTTTTAGAAAGTAGGGAAATTGAATGGAAAAAATGTACCGCAGTCCGTATGAAGCGTACCCGTATCTATCTTCTAAACCAGAAGATTTACGATGTGATTTTGAATTAATGACTGATGAATTGGCCTCGATGACAGGTCTTCTACGAGGATACGTGCAACAATTAGACGTCCCTGAACAACCTGCACTAACAGAAGAACTAGCCAAAATTTGCGAGTTAATCTACCATGTCAATCCAACGACCCGAACAAAATTAACAGTCACAGAGGAAGAAATAGCATGGCTTTTGGAACGTGTCAATGCTATGAATGAACTGACATACGAAGAAAATCGTCCTTTTGTTTTACCGATGGGCACAATCTGTTCCTCTTATGCACACATTTTAAGAGCCAAAGCCAAAGATATTGTTCGTTTACTTTATCGCATGGACTATGGTGGTAAAAAAATTGATCCGCAGCTGTATGATGTAGTCAACTTACTCTCAGGTTACTTTTTCATGTTAGCCTTGTACCTAAATCAGCTCGAAAATGGTGAAGAAGTTCCCTTTGTTTCTCGCAACTATTCTATTTAAAAAGTACACCGACCGCTAACGACGAATTGCTAGCGGTCGGTGTACTTTTATACAGGTAAGTAAGCTTCCCCTTTTGCAAATAGTTTAGCAGTACCACCAATAATGACTCGATTTTCTTTCACTTCACAAGTTAAAAAGCCGCCTCTTGGGGACACTTGATAGGCCGAAAGGGTCGTTTGATTGAGCCGTTTTCCCCAATAAGGAATTAAATTGGCGTGCGCAGAACCACAAACTGGGTCTTCGTTAATTCTTAGTTTCGGGAAAAAAGTTCGTGAAACAAAATCCACCGAGTCTCCTGATGCCGTTACAATGACTCCTACTCCTAAATCCAATGCTTTTAATGCAGAAAAATCTGGTGTGATTTTTGCCACTGTCTCTTCGTCTTTTAAGACAAAAAATAAATCGCGACCCAAATAAGCTTCATAAATTTTCGTGCCTAAAGCGGCTTCATACTCTGGCAAAATTGGAATCCTTTCCGGTAGGATATAAGGAAAATCTAGATAATAGTATTCCTCTTTTTTGGTCACTGCGAGCGGTCCACTTTGACTAGTAAAATGGAGTGTTTCTTCCGCAACGGAATAATAGTTAAATAACACAAAAGCCGTCGCTAATGTAGCATGTCCACAGAGATCGATTTCTCGTTCCGGCGTAAACCAGCGCAGGGCGTAACTTTGTCCCTCCTTGACCGTAAAAGCAGTCTCTGACAAATTATTTTCAATCGCAATGTTTTGCATCACCGCTTCTGGCAACCATTTTTCCAAAACATAAACAGCGGCGGGATTGCCTTTAAAAACTTCCTCCGCAAAAGCATCGACAATATAATAGGGATAACTCATTTTAATTCTCTCCTTGTATTTTTTGATAAATGTATTCCGCGCAACACAAATCCTCAACTGCTAAGCCAACCGCATCAAAAATCGTGCGGCCTTTCTGCTCCGCCTTTAGTTTAACTTTGCCAGTGACTAATTCGCCGAGAGAACCTACAATTTTTTCAGCTGAAAAGGCACCTTCTGAAATCGGAATTAAAAGATCCCCGCTTTCTTTTAATGCAGCCGCATACTCATCTACAAACACTTGACTGTTTTTAACAAGGTCGCTTGTTAATTCTCTGGAAGTCGGCGTGAATGTGCCAATCGCATTGATATGGGCATTCGGCAAAACGTCTTTTTCTTCTAAAAATGCGTCCTGACTGGAAGTTAGTGTACAGATAATTTCCGCTTCCTGGACGGCTTCTTGGACAGAAGAACAACCAATAAAGGTACATTCGGGGTAATTGTGCTGTTGCTTAGCGATTAATTTTCGTGCGCGTTCTGCTGTGCGGTCATATATAAAAACCTTTTCAATCGCCCGAACGCTTTGTAGCGCTGCGAGATGAGACGAAGCTTGTTGACCTGCACCAATCAAAGCGATACTTTTTGCATTTGGAGCTGCTAAATAATCGGTTGCCAAAGCAGAAACAGCTGCTGTGCGAAGCCACGTAATCGCATTGGCGTCCATCATCGCAACTGGTCTTCCAGTAGAACTATCAAACAATAAAATTTGACCAAGATGTGAGGCCAAATTTTTTTGTGGATTTTCTGGAAAAGCTGTAATGATTTTTGCCCCAAAAAAGCGATTTTTTCCTAAGTAAGCAGGCATTAATGCAAAAAGATTCTGATTTTCCCCATCTGGTAAAACCTCTACATGGCGCTCACTTTGCGAAATTTTTCCTTTTTGCAACTCTGCAAAGCAACGTTTCATCACTTGAATTGCTTCGGAAAACGACAATTGTTGAATGACCCTCTCATAAGAAATAATGTCCATCTGAATTCCTCCCTTTGCGCTATCATAAACCAGACAAACAATACACTCAATGTTATAATTGTATGGAATACAATTTTATAGAAAGGAAGTTCCCCTCATGCCGATTAATTCCTATGAGAACTATGCGTTGTCATGGCGCCCTGTTAAAGAACGTTTAACAAGACCTTATTACCAATCATTGGTTCAACAATTAGAAGCGGATATCTTATCTGGTGCGCTTCAAAAAAATGTGAAATTGCCTTCGCAAAGAGAATTAGCTGATTACTTGGATCTGAATTTCACGACGATTGGTCAAGCCTATAAACACGCTATGGAAAAAGGCTTACTTTATACCAACATCGGTAGCGGCACTTTCGTTTCTCCCAACGCGTTTCACTCAATTACAATCTCTACCAACCAAGTAGCGGACCATCTAATTGATTTAGGGCTGGTTAGTTCCTTTGATATGTGTAATCAGCGGATTTTACCTTTTATTGAATCCGTTAGTAAAAATGCGGCCCTTAACAGTTTGCTAAATTATCGCGATCCTTTAGGTACGCACTTTCAACGAGCAACCGCTGCCGAATGGCTTCAGACACAAGGCGTTCGGACCAATGCCGAAGAAGTTGCCATTGTATCTGGTGTCCAGAATGGGCTGGCCGTGACGTTAGCCGCCGCTTTTTCTCCAGGTCAGCGGATTGCCGTAGATCGATACACGTATTCAAATTTTATTGAACTCGCCCAGCTTTATCATTTAGAAATCGTCCCGATTGGCTATGATTCCGAGGGGATGGACCCAGAGCATTTACTGCAAGAATGCAAAAAGAAAAAAATACACGGTATTTTCTTAATGCCCGCATGTAATAACCCGATTGGTTTCCAAATGTCTAGCGCCCGCCGAATGACTTTAGCTGAAATCATTCAGCAAGAACACTTATGGGTAATTGAAGATGACATTCATTCTTTTTTAACAACTTATGCACAGCAAGCAGTTTTACCAACGTTTCAAGAACTCTTACCTCAACAAACGATTTACTTAGCGGGGATGACAAAGTTTGTCTGTACAGGCTTACGCATTGCGTACCTTGTTTTCCCTCCGCTTCTTCGCCAAGAAATAGAGCGTGCGATTTTTAACATTAACGTTAAAACTTCTGGCTTTGATGCTGAAATTGTCACCCAAGTCTTACGCTCACCAGTTGCAGAAGAATTAGTGATAGAAAAATTGGCTTTAACAAAACAAGCCAATGACTTATTTGATACCATTTTTGGGTTAGCTAGACCTAGCAATCCTTTGCCGTACTACCGAACTATTCCCCTTTCTACCGAAAAAACGGCGCCGCAAATTGAACAAGAATTTCTCCAAAATGGGGTACGTCTTTTTCACTCGAGCCGCTTTACTGTGCAAAATCAGCCAGATGCTTTTTTACGAATTTCCTTGGCCTCCAATCAGCTTGAGGTATTGGCGAAAGGATTAACCATTATCCAAGAACTCTTACCGACATTAAACGAAAAGAAAGGACATTCCCTATGAATTCATTGCCAATACTTGAAAAAGCAGTGGGCGCGATCACCCTGCTTTCCGAAGAAAAACAAAATGCCGAATATGAAGGCTTTTTATGTCAAGTTAATGAATCGCAACAACTTATCCGCAGTCGTTTAGCCAAAAAAACGCCGAAAAAAGAAGGCTATTTTGCAGCCTTCTGGGAAAAAAATCAACAAAATCAGAACGAAGCCTTTGATGCAACGGAAGCCCCTGAAATGTTAGCAATTGTCATTGCTGATCAAGAAAAGCAAGGTCTCTTTCTTCTGCCGAAAGAATGTTTAATCCAACAAAAAATTCTCAAAACGAATCAACAAAAAGGCAAAATGGCGGCCCGTTTTTATCCTTCTTGGTGCCAAAACCTTAATCAAACCGCCAAAAAAACACAAAAATGGCAACTAGCTTACTTTACTGATTTATCTAAATACTAAAAACGTCAGCTGGCTTCAGAAGCCAGCTGACGTTTGTTTCTTCTACTGTTTAACCAATTGGTGGCGTACCTTCTGCGTTCCCAGCAATCGCTTCGATTTGAATCTGAGCACCTTTTGGTAAATCCGTCACACCAATCACTCTTCTTGCAGGCGTGCCTTCAGGGAAGTACGTTTGGTAGACGTCATCTACTGCCGCCAGCTCTTCAATCTCTTTCACAAAAATGTTCACTTTCACCAGATCAGCTAAGCTGTGATCCACACTTTCAATAATCGCTTTAATATTTTCTAAACATTGCGTCGTTTGTTCCTTGATTCCGCCAGCGACTAACGCATTTGTTTTAGGGTCCAATGGTAGCTGAGCTGATAGATGGTTGTAATGAGAAAAAGCAACAGTTTGTGTCGAAAATGGACACTTCGGTGCGTGCTCTGTATTATTTGCTTCAATAATTAATCCATGTCGATCTTCAATCGCTTGTGGTGGCGTACCATCCCCATGAGAAACCACCGCTTCTACTTGCACCGCCGCGCCCATTGGTAAATCAGCAACAGCAATCACTGTTCGTGCTGGCATATAATTGACCGTGCGCGCAATTCCTGAATCTGGGAAAAAAGCGGCATGTACTTGATTGACAGCTTCCAGCTTAGATAAATCTTTTAAATAAATGTTGATCTTCACAATATCATCAAAAGGCACATCAATACTGGTTAAAATGGCTTTTATGTTTTTCAAACATTGCTTTGTTTGCGTTTTAACACAGCCAGCCACAACTCTGCCCGTTTGAGGATCTATAGGCAATTGTGCAGACAGATTGTTATAGTGAGAAAACGCGACCGTTTGACTGGCTAGAGCATCAATTGGTGCCTGAACAGTCTGATTTGTTAATTTAATTAAATCCCCAGCTTGAGGTGCATTAGGGATAGTTCCTTCCCCATTTGAAACAAGTGCCTCCATTTGAACAGAAGCGCCTAACGGCAAATCTGCGACGGCAACCACTGTTTTAGCTGGATAATAATGGGTAAAAAAGGCCGCATAGACCTCCTCAACTGCGGCAGCATCCCGCATATCTTTGACAAAAATGGTCATTCTGACAATGTCACTCATCACATGGTTGATACTTTCAACAACCGCTTGGATATTTTTCAAACATTGTGTCGCTTGGGCCCGAATGCCACCTTCTACCAATTGTCCAGAGGTTGGCTCAATAGGTAATTGTGCCGACAAATGATTATAGTGGGAAAATGCGACTGTTTGGGCTGCGAGAGGATGCTTTGGTGCACGCTCTGTATTTCTTGCTAAGACGATATTTTCATTACTCATAACTCTACTCCCTTTTTTAGCATTCCAACAAAAATGATTCCGCTTACATTTTTAAGCATTAAACTTCCAACAAGATCCTTTTTATTTTCCTGCTTTTCTATTAATGGTGATAGCTTTCCACCACCACTTCTTTCAGTCTACAATAAGAACAGGAACATTTCAATAAGGCATTCCTAAATTGATTGTTGGCCCGCAAACAAATCTTCTTCAGTTAAAGAAGACTGGCACGAATCAAGCTTGATTCGTGCCAGTCTTTATAGATAACTCGTTAGCTTTAACTAGTTTTATTTAACCACCATATACTCACGATAATTTTCCGAGAACGTATCCATTAGCGTATAAATTCGTTCAAAATCATAGTCACGACGAGGGTCATCATACCAAACACATTGAATACTTCCAATAATTGGAAGATTTGGGCTACCTGCTGGCACATCTGTAAATGCTTTTTTCGACATATTTGCTAAAGCATCATCATATTGATAAATGCCAGAATCAACATTGCCAGCTACCCAATACCACGCATCATTGGTATTAAAAATTTTGTGTCCTTTTTGAACAAAGTACTCAGGTTTGGCTACGTCATATCCGCTCCAACCGGCTGTCCAATAAGAAATAATAATCTCTGGGTCAAATGTACCGAAAGAATCGTCGCTGTTGTAATAAATGCCATCATTGAAGCTCATTGGCTGCATGCCCGCATCTTTAATTATTTTAGCTAAATCATTCGCATAAGCGACAAAATCTTTGTAGCGCCCAGAAGATTGCAGTTTCGCCCAACCGCCTGTATCGACATCATTTGCATACTCATCGCCGCCAAAATTGAAAATTTCACTATGCGCGGAAAAATAAGCCACGTACTTACTGATAATCGCCTTTGTGAAATTCACTGCCTTTTGGTTCCCTAAATCTACTGTTCGTTTTGAGCCATCAAAAGCGGGATTTTTAATCGCTAGTTTTTCCATGGCCACTAACAAGGCATCCATATGTCCTGGACTGTTAATCACGGGAATGATGTTGATGTTGCGCGCTTTCGCAAAAGCCAACAACCGATCCATTTCTTTTTGTGTTAACGCGTTGCCATTAGGATCATTGTAATATGCGTTGTTGCCTCGTTGGATTGCTTTTGAAACCCGGTTGTGGTTGTATTTTTTACCATTCACATTGACCGACATATCATCCAAGATAAACCGTAAGCCATCATTTCCTAAAATTAATTGGACATCTGTGTACCCATTTTGACTAGCTTTGGCCACTAATTCTTCCAGTTGCTCCACGGAAAAATATTTTCTTCCCGCATCAATGGAAAAGACACTTTTTAAAGGTTGTGTTTGTTTCTCTTTTAAATTATCCAAAGCTGTTTGGACCTCCGTTTGCCAAGTAGTCACTTGTGCGGCTGTATACGTTTTTCCCGCAAGTTCTGTGGCGACTGTCTCTTTTGTTGTTTGTAGTGCTTGAATCGTTTCTGGTGTATAACTTTCTGCCTTTTCAATGGCTGTAACTGCTTGATCCAACGCACGATATAAAGTGGTTAAGTCAATGGCTAACAGGCCTTTTTCTAATTCAGCATCATAGGTGTTTGAAAGCCCTTGGCCATAATCGCCACCTAAAATAGCTTTATTCACATCATAAAGCGTTGTTGCTTGTGTCACTGCTTCTGCGGCTTTATTTTGTGCTTCAAGGTCTGTGTTGGCGTAGCTAATTCGTTTTAAATAGTGTTGCGCAGCCGCTTTCATCTCTGCAAGAGAAACGCCTTTACTCTCTGCAATGGCCGTTTTTGTCCAAAGTAAATTAGAAGGTTTTATCTGATTTAAATCGTCTTCATTATAGGTGCGACCATCGCGATCTAAGGCATAGAGGAACATGCCCCCTAAATTATTTTCATAAGAATAACGAGCTACTTTATACATGTTACTTTCCATATACGGCTCTTTTGTGTCATACCAGCGGTTGCGATCTTGCTCTTCTGGGAAAGTTAATCCTGGAACAAATCGTTCCCCATTGAGAACCGGACTTAAATTATTTAATGCTCGTTGCGTGCGTTGGTCATCGCTACCATACTGTTGATACGCGAGAAAATCGAAACAGTCACTGACATCTTGTAAAGGTGGTAAATATTCTGCATTGGTATCATACAAAAATGGACGATCCGTTCCCGACTTCGGTCCAATGTATTTTGATAATGCACGAATGACACCATTAGATAGAACAATATCTTTTTCACTTGGACGAGTTTCCATGTCAATATCTAACCCATCAATTCCTAAATCATCGACAAATTTGGTTAACAACTCTTTCGCATAAGCATCAAATTCTGCTTCTGTAGGCGTTGTTCCTGCGTAAGGAACTTTTAATAGCTCGCTGTAATCAATCCCACGAACTAAACGAACACCTCGTGCATGCAGTGCTGGCGCATACTCATTTTTTAACGTATCATAAAATGGCTGTGCAAGTGCTTCTTGTCCTTTTGGCACATAACTAAAGACATTCACAATGTCAATACCATAAGGAATATCGTGCATCGTTAGCCAATTTTCATCTGGCAATGTTGTATTAACTCCTTGCATCGTTTTGTCACGCCAAGCCCGATAATAAACCATAAAATGTTTCTCTTGGGTCGGCTCATTGGCTTGGCTGATCATTGGTTGATGAAACAGACTAAATAAGATAAACGCCAAGCCAACCAATAACGAAAGACCCAGCCAACTGACAATTGTTTCTCTGTTTTCTCCTTTTCTTGTCGATAAATTGTTCCCCACTTTGAACACCATTCCTTTCTGCACTCCGTTCATTTTTGTGTATCCGCCTAAAAAGAAAGCGCATACACAACCATCAATAGAATAACAAAAAATAACGAATTTGCAAAATAGAAACTGGAAAAATGAGGATTTTCTATAAAAATCTTTTCCCGCCTAAAATCACTTTCGTTAGGCGGCGTTTAAATGGTAAACTTTGAGACTTGCAAGAAAAATGGGCCTATTTTTCTTGCAAGTTTCCTTTACTTAGTCGTGATTAACATCGGCGATTTTCACAACAATTTTCCCTTGCGCTCGTCCTGTCAGTGAATAGTCCACCGCTTCTGGAATTTGGCTAAAAGGTATGACTCGGTCAATTATCGGCTGTAATTTTCCCTGTTCAATGAACTCAGTGAGTAAAGCTAATTGCTCGCCATCGGGACGCATAAACAAAAAATGATAACTAACATCTGTGTCTTGCTCCAATCGATGAATCTTGCGGGTAGCTATTTTAAAGGCCCATTGTTTCCAAAGCGGCAAGCCATACTCTTTAGCAAAACGTTCGTTGGGAATGCCTGACAATGTAACAACTTTTCCCTGAGGTTTAACCACTGAAAAAGCTTTTTCTAAGATTGTCCCCCCCATTGTATCAAACACATAATCGTAGTCGGATAAAACTTCTTCAAAATTTTGTGTCCGATAGTCAATCACTTCATCTGCTCCCAACGCTTGAACCCATTCTTTATTTCTACTACTCGTTGTGGTGGCAACGTAAGCGCCTGCTAGTTTTGCTAATTGAATCGCAATGGTTCCAATCCCTCCTGAACCTGCTTGAATCAGGACTTTCTGGCCTGGCTGTACATTCATAATATCATGTAGCGCTTGATAACTTGTCAAACCGACTAACGGAATGGCCGCAGCTTCTTCAAACGTTAAATTTTTCGGCTTCATAGCTACAGCCGCTTGATCCACTGCAATATATTCAGCAAAAGTTCCCACGCGATTTTTGGGTACTCGTCCGTAAACTGCATCGCCCATCCTAAAATTTTGAACATTTTTTCCAACAGAAACAACAATCCCAGCAAAATCACTGCCTAAAATCAGTGGCATTTGATAATTTAAAAGCATCTTTACTTTGCCATCTTTTGTTTTTAAATCAATCGGGTTGATACTGGCAGCGATAATTTTGACCAAAACATCATTGTCATGAATGGTGGGTAAGGGCACCTCCTCGATTGATAATTCTTTTTGTCCGTATTTATGAATTAAAGCGGCTTTCATCATTGAATCTTTCCTCTCTTTCTATCCCTTTTATTGGTTTAAAAGTTTAAACCTTTAATCAATTAGTATCTTAACGAAAAATGGGATCCACGTCAAGTTTCAGCCCTCAGCGTATTTTATTGACAAAAAACACGAAAAATGGTTTAATCGTTTAAAAATACGAACCAAAGAGGCGAAAAAATATGAAAGAATTAGAAGAAATTCAAACAGAATTTACTGCGCTTAGTGATTTTTTAATCGCATTGGGTGATGAAAAACGCCAAGCAATTATTATTGCACTGTTAGAAGACCAGGCCTGTGTTGGCCGTCGTGTCACTGAGTTAACAGAGGCGACACAACTCTCACGTCCCGCTGTTTCTCACCACTTAAAAATTTTGAAACAAGCCAAATTAATTGATTGTCGCAGTGAAGGAACTAAAAATTATTACTCACTTTCTCACGATACCACCAAAATTGAGCAACTCCAACAACTATTGACCCACATTACGTCGATTATGCCAGGGAGGAAGCAAGCATGAAAAAAATTCTCGTGGTCCTCACAAACGTTTCCCGTTATCACGGCACCGAAGAACCAACGGGCCTCTGGCTAGGTGAAGCCACGGAGTTCGTGGAAGAAGTAACCAAAGCAGGATTTTCAGTTGACTATGTTAGTCCCCAAGGAGGCTATGTCCCTTTGGATCCCCGGAGTATGAAATATGTAGATTCATCCATTATGGCGGTTTATGAAAGTGCCGATTTTCAAGAACGAGCGCTAGCGCATTCCCTCTCTCTTGAAGAAATTGATCCAGATGAATACGCAGCGATTTACTTTACAGGAGGCCATGGCGTTATGTGGGACTTTCCTGATAATCCTCAGTTGCAAGCAATCACTCGTAGCCTTTACGAACAGGGCAAATACCTAACTTCTGTTTGTCACGGAATTGCTGGTCTTTTAAATGTCAAAGATGCGTCAGGAAATTATTTGATTGCAGATAAAACCATTACTGGCTTCACAACTGCAGAAGAAATTTTAGCCATGAAAAAAGTAGTTGTTCCTTTCTTAAACGAAACAATTGCCAAAGAACATGGTGCTACTTTTGCGAAAAAGCGTCCCTATAAAGAATTTGCGTATCAAGATGGCCGTATAATCACTGGGCAAAATCCTTTTTCTGTCCGCGCTGTCGCAAAATTGTTAATTCAACAACTATCAAAATGAAACAACAGCGACTACTTTTAGGTAGTCGCTGTTGTTTCATTGCTTCTTCTTTTTTCCGAAAGCCGAAGCCCTAACATAAAAAATTTTTGATTAGCTAAAGAGTAACATCGCGCCAATTAAGATAATTAGGTTAATTAAGCCTAAGACAATCATTGGTTTGGCCATGAATTTTGTCCAAGTGGCATATTGAACTTTGGAAATTTCCAAACCACCCATTACAACACCAGATGTTGGCGTGATCAAATTAATCAAGCCACAACCTGAAGCAAAAATCATAACCATCACTTCTGGACTTAAACCAATGTTTTTAGCTAACGCACCCATTACAGGAATAGAAACGTACGCTAAACCAGAAGTTGAAGGAATTAGGAAAGATAAACCTAAGTATAAAACAAAGGCACCGATGACAAATAAGACTGGGGAGAGTCCTTGTAATAAGCCTGCCGCTTTATCAAGGATAAATGAATCTAAATACGTTTTAGACATCAAAACAGATGCCCCGCGAGCAACTACGATAATTAAAACAACGGATAACATATCTTTGGCACCGTCGATAAATGCTTCAATGGTTTCTTTTTCAGTAAAGCGACCAATCAAGGCAGCAATGATCCCTAAAAGGAAGAACCACATCGCTAAGTCGCCAAAGTACCAGTCACCGAAACTGTTGCCTGTTAAAACAGACGTCCAGCCTTTGAAAATCGTCACTCCAAAGTCGTTCCATGGAATTAAGGAAACAATCATAATGACAAAACAGAAAGCGAATACCATTAAGATTTTTTTATGACGATTCGTAAATGGCATTTCTTTCGACGCTGCTTGTCCATACGTTTTTTCCATATCCTCTTGTTCTTGTAAAGATAAAATTGTTGAACCTTTGTCAGCCTTCACTTTTTTCGCATAACGCATCACAATGAAAATAGAATAGCTAGTAGAGGCCGCCCACAAAATAGCACCGACAATTAAAATAATTCCTGTATTCGGCTGAATGCCAATACCTCGCAACGCATCCATCGCTACCCCTGTGGAGAAAGGGTTAACCGTTGAACCGATAACACCTGATCCTGCACCCAATAGTACAGTACCCACTGCGACAAACGTATCAAAACCAGCGGCGACCATGGTGGCACTCAATAAACCATAAAAAGGAATTGTTTCTTCTGCCATTCCATAAGTCGAACCACCAATAGAAAATAAAATCATTAAAATCGGAATGATTTTCAATTCGTTCCCTTTTAACTTTTTAACGACTGATTGAATCCCTGCTTCAAGAGCCCCAGTTTGTGTCACAATATTTAAAAAGCCACCGAGTACTAAAATAAAAATATTAATTTCAATGGCATCTTTAAACCCATTGAATGGAGCCATGATAATATCCGATAATTTGGCCCCTACCACGTGGTCAACCATTTTGCCATCAATTTCTCTTGGGGTAAATGGCTGGCCATTTAGCAAGACCGTTACGATACCTAAAACAATTAAAATAATAAATAAAATACTAAAAGACGAAAGCTGTTTTTTGTTTTTCTTCTTTTTTTCTGCCATATCCTTTTATACAGGAACCTACTTTCCTGTATCTCCCTTCTCTATGATTAATTACTCAATCGATCAATAAAGAATGGCGTATCTAGAAAAGTTAAGAATTTATGACTGTAGCTAATACGGTTCATTTGGACTAATTTTTTCATAACACTGCTTGCTGTTTCCCGCGTAGTTCCACTCATCCGTGCAATGTCATTAATGGTAATTGGACAAGTAATTGCAACGCGTTCTCTGTTGTCAATTCGTTCTCCTAAATCATTTAATAACATCGCCAGTGATGTCACAATCCGTTCACATGCATCATTGGTTGTTCCTTTTTGGATTTTGATCATACTTTCTTTTAAAAGGACCGATTGTTCTTGAATCCAATGAATCAATTGCTGGGGATTATTTTGGAGAAAACGCTCAAACAGTTTAACTGGCACAAACACAACCTCAATATCCGTATAGGCAATCGCGGAGTCGTAATGAACCTCATCTTGAAACAGTCCGATTCTCGGAAAAAGAGCCTGCTTTTTCATAAAATGCAGATAGGAAAAATTACCACTGCGATCATTTTTTTCAATTTTAATGACACCTGAAACCAATAAAATTAAATGATTTCTCGGATCACCTGGATAAAAAAGGACTTGGCCTTTTTTATAGGAGCGAACGAAACTCTCGTTGCGCAATTCTGTTAGTTCTGATTCAGAAAAGTATTGAAAATCTTGATTATTTTTAGTGATTATTTTCTCTATCATCATCTTAATTCTCCTAAATACTATACTTTATTTTGTCACAACCGTTCCTACGATTTCATCGCCGCTCATACTTCCTAAGTTTTCCAAAGAAGTGATAATTGCTTGTTTATTGGGTTGGCTTTCTACAAACTGAATGGCGGCTTCAATTTTCGGTAACATACTACCTGGTGCAAAATGACCCGCTTGTTTGTATTCTTCCAACTCTGCTACAGTGACATTGGTTAATTGTTTTTCATCTGGTTTGCCATAATTAATACACACATAATCCACGCCAGTTAAAATAACTAGTGCATCCGCATCCACTAATTCTGCCAGTTTTTCAGAAGCAAAATCTTTATCGATTACTGCTTCGACACCTTTTAATTCTTGTCCTACGACAGGGATGCCGCCACCACCACATGAAATGGTAATTATATCATTTTTTATTAAGGTATTAATAGTCTCAGCCTCGTGGATATCAATTGGCTTAGGACTTGGAACGACTTTGCGCCAGCCACGTCCTGCATCTTCTTTAAAAATAGCACCTGCTTGCATTGCTTCTTTGGCTTCAGCTTCTGTTAAAAATGGACCGATCGGTTTTGTTGGATTTTTGAATGCCTCATCTGCTGGATCTACGACCACCTGTGTTAAAACAGTAGCCACTTGTTTCTTGATTCCTGCTTTGTTTAATTCTTGATTAAGCGCATTGGACAACCAGTAGCCGATACTTCCTTGTGTCATAGCAACACACGTATCTAGCGGCATCGCTGGATTTTTTTCAGAATCAGCTGCTTGTTGTTGCAATAATAGATTACCGACTTGTGGACCATTGCCATGTGAAACAATCAACCGATGCCCTTGTTTAATTAAATGAACTAAATAGGCAGATGTTTGAACTAATGCTTGCTGTTGTGCATGTGCGCTAGCATCATTTGAAAGGATGGCATTTCCGCCTAGTGCAACGACCATTTTTTTCCCCATTACAAATCCTTCTTTCCTATCATAATAAAGAATAGGCCGCCCTTCAAAAGAAACTCTTAAAGGGCGAAACAACTATTCTTTTTTCAATGTTTTTTCAGTTGCTTCCTACACACGAGGAATGAATAAGTTGCCTAAAGTAGCTGCCATGATCGCTTTAATAGAATGCATTCTGTTTTCTGCTTCTTCAAATTGACGACCATATTTACTGCGGAAGACTTCATCCGTAATTTCCATTTCAGTAATGCCAAATTTTTCAGCAACCATTTCACCGTATTGTGTTTTCGTATCATGAAAGGCTGGCAAACAGTGTAATACGATTAAATCGCCATCCATGTTTTCGGTTTTTTCTAACATAGCCATATTAATTTGATAAGGTTTCAACAGATTGACACGTTCTTCAAATTTATCTTCTTCACCCATGGACACCCAAACGTCTGTATATAACACGTTGGCTCCTTTAACACCTTTAGCAACGTCGTCTGTAATCATTAATTCTGCACCAGATTCTTTCGCAAATTCTTTTGCATAATTAACGACTTCATCAGAAGGGAACAATTCTTTTGGTGCACAAATGCGAACATTTACGCCTAAAATAGCACCTGTCACTAACAAGCTGTTTGCCATGTTGTTACGGCCATCGCCGACATATACTAAAGTGATTCCTTCTAAACGACCAAAGTTTTCTTTCACTGTCATAAAGTCCGCAATCATTTGTGTTGGGTGCCATTGATCCGTTAAACCATTCCAAACAGGAACACCAGAATATTTCGCTAAATCTTCCACTACTTCTTGACTAAACCCACGGAACTCAATCCCGTCAAACATACTACCTAAAACAATCGCTGTATCTTCAACAGATTCTTTTTTACCTAATTGAATATCGTTGGCGCCTAAATACTCAGGATGTGCCCCTAAATCAATCGCTGCTGTCGTGAATGCAGAGCGTGTCCGTGTCGAAGTTTTTTCAAATAAAAGAGCGATATTTTTTCCTTCTAAATAGTGATGTGGAATCCCTTTTTTCTTCAATTCTTTTAAGTGAATACTGAAGTCTACCAAATACTCTAATTCTGCTCTTGAAAAATCTTTTTCTGCTAATAAACTACGTCCTTGAAATACTGAATTCATGATGATTCCTCCTATTTTTGGGTGTTTTTTTAAAGATCTTCACGGTAAAGTGGCATACTCATACAACGAGGGCCACCACGGCCACGTACTAGTTCACTTCCTGGAATGTAATTCAATTTCACGCCTGCTTCTTCTAGCGCTTTATTCGTAATCGTATTCCGATCGTAAACAACAACTTCCCCAGGGGCAATTGCTAATGTATTTGAACCGTCGTTCCATTGTTCACGGGCTGCTGCTGTTAAATTTCCAGCACCGCAACGGATTAATTGAACATTGTCTAAATGCAAGTATTTGCATAAAATGTTATCTAATGTATCTTTTTCTTTTGTAATTTGGATGTCTCCATCTGCTTTTTCAGTGATTGAGTAAACAACCAAACCACCTTCGATTTCTGGATGAATCGTAAATTTATCATAGTCAATCATGGTAAAAACGGTATCTAAATGCATGAATTTACGATGTTCACCGATATCAAAAGCCAAGATATTTTTGAACCCTAATTTTTGTTCAAAAATATTTCTCGCAATTTTTTCAATTGACGCGGCATCCGTTCTTTGAGAAATCCCAATGGCCACTACTTCTTTTGAAAGAATTAATTCATCGCCACCTTCAATTCTGGTTGATTCTGAACGATCATAGACTCTAGGAACCTCTTTTCCAGCAAAACGAGGATGATAATCAAAAATGTATTGCCCAAAAATGGTTTCCCGTTGTCGAGTTACTGAATACATATGATTTAAAGAAATCCCGTGCCCCATTGTCGCAAAGTTATCACGCGTGAAGTATAAGTTAGGCATTGGATCAATAATGAATGGATAATCCGCTTCAACCATATCTGTTAAAAATTCTTGCTCATATTTAGGTAATTCTTGTTTTTGAATGCCAGCAATCGCTTTTTGAATCAGTTCTTCGTTGTCGTCAATTTCTAACATTAACTCTCTAACTTTTTCTTTTGCTGATTCACTGCGAATATTGGCTTCTTCTAAGAATTGGTCAATAAATTGTCGGCGGACCTCTTCATTAATCAACGCTTCAGCAGCTAAGTCCTCTAAATAGACCACTTCGATATCTTTTGATCGTAACAACTCTGCAAATGCATCATGTTCTGCTTGTGCTTTTTCTAAAAACGGAATATCATCAAACAACAGTCTCTCCAGATAATCTGGCATTAAATTTTCTAATTCCTTACCTGGACGATGTAACATCACTGTTTTCAATTTCCCGATTTCAGAAAATACATTAATTGGATGACTCATGTGAAATAACCTCCTCAACTTAATTACAAACACAGAATAACAGACCTGATTAACCTAGGACGTGAGCCATTTGCCAAACAAAATACCAAATATACAACGGTATTCTTTCTTATGCATATTTCCAGCCTAAAAGAATGCGCTTTCATAGATATTCTAAAAAAATAATGCATAATTAAATAAAAAAAAATGCATTTATTCAAAAAAAATTATTTCTCCACACACTTCATAAAGTTATAATCTTATAGAGGTAAAAGGAAGGGAGCCAGAAGTCAAAACGACTTCTGGCTCCCTTCCTTTTATGCGTTACTTTTTGACAAAGGTGTTGGCTGAATAAATTGTTGAAAATACTGCTCTAGTTCTTGTGCTTTTTCCTCGGATGATGAAACAATAATAACAGTGTCGAAGCCAGCGACAGAACATTTCTTTTCACACAAAGACACTTCATCAAGTACAGCTGAAAACAATGTTGCGTTGTCTGGTAATGTATGAACCAATAGTAAAAAGGCGACACGTTCAACTTTGGTCACTACCTCACGAATTGCTTGTATCAACTGTTCTTTTTTTCGTTCTTCTAAAGAAGTGAATTGTTCAAAAATCGTTAACCGCATCTCGCCAGACTCATCTAATGCTTTGACGACTTTTAATTCCCATAAATCCCGTGAAATCGTTGCTTGTGCGACATTTATCTCGCGCTTTTTTAATTCTCTTAACAACTCATTTTGACTATGAATTACGGTTGTTTGAATGATTTCTTTAATCAAACTTTGGCGTGTTTGCTTATTCACAAATAACACCCTTCCTCCAGACATTTACAAAGCAATACTAGCAGAATCTCTCTAATTAGAATAGAAAAAGGGTCGTTTAGCCAAAAGATTCTCATTGATTTTGTCGGATATTTCGCATTTAAAAAAGTGAGACTTGCACAATTTAGTAAAACGTTGTACAGTGATTTTAGGGAATTACTGGCACCGTTTTAAATAACAGCAATGATGTTTTTTTGCATGATTAACTGAACTGGAGGAAAGTAATGAACCGATTAAAACGCCAAACGATGATTAAGCGATTGGTCACAGAAAATGAAATCCATACACAAAGTGAATTACTAGCATTATTGGAAAAAGAAAATATTCACACCACGCAAGCAACTATTTCTCGTGACATTCGTGAGCTGAATTTAAACAAAGTAGACAATGGTCAAGGAGAAGCCTATTATCGTATCTTGAATAATTCTGCCCTTCGTCCAAAATATAAAACAGATGAAGAACGTCTTGTTGACATTATTATTGAAACTGGTGTTTCTTTAACACAAATAGAGTTCACAAATCTTTTAACCGTCTTACCTGGCAACGGGCAAGCCATTGGGGTTTTAATTGATCGCATACGTATCCACAACCCTCATATCTTGGGCTGCATCGCTGGGGATGATACCATCTTAATTCTTTCAAAAAATAAAGAAGATGCCCTTGAAGTTAACAACTATTTCCAGCAGTATTTGTACCACCCATAATTCATCACTTAGTAAAATCGACTATTCTTTGACATCATTGCTATTTTTATTAAAGATAAATAAAAAAAGGCGTCTCAGTAAAAGCTGAGGCGTTTTCTCATGAGTTTTTCTTTTGAACACCGTCTTTTTTTTGTATAATAATCAAAAAGCAAAGAAAGGGTTTCTTATGACTGAACAATTCATACTCACTTCAAACGATCAACAAACTCAGCTCAATGTACGTCATTGGCCCTGTCCTTCACCCAAAGCCGTAGTTCAATTGATTCACGGCATGGCAGAGCATATCCAACGTTATGATGAATTTGCTCGTTTTTTAAATCAATTAGGGTTTGCCGTAATTGGTCATGATCATCTAGGTCATGGCGAATCTGTACAACCAAGCGCACCAATCTATGGTTTTTTTGGAGAACAAGGGCCTGAAAATGTCGTTACAGATATTCATCAAGTGAAACAATGGGCTGTGAATCGCTATCCACAATTGCCCTATTTTATGATGGGTCACAGCATGGGGTCTTTCGCCTTGCGCAACTATCTGCAAGACTATCCTGTGACTGTGCAAGGAGTCATTTTCATGGGCACTGGAACAAGTCCGTTACCTTTAACCGCAGCATTGCCTTTTATTAAAAAAATGGCCGAGAAACAGCCGAAAAAACCAGCTCCGTTCATTGATAAGCTGGCATTTGGTTCTTTTAGTAAAAAATTTCCTGAAGCAAGTTCCTTTAATTGGCTTTCTAAAAATCAAGCCAATGTCGCTGACTATGAAAATGACCCATTAATGGGCTTCGTATTTACCAATAATGGTTTTGCTACCCTTTTTTCGCTTGTTAAACGAGCCAATCAAAGGAATTGGTACCAAGCGATCCCAAAAGAATTGCCTATTTTAATCATTAGTGGCGCTGAAGACCCAGTTGGTGATTTCAGCAAGGGGCCAGCGAAAATTCAAAAGCAATTAAAGCATGCAGGTTTTCAGCACGTGACGTTACGACTATTTCCCACATTGCGTCATGAAATTTTATTAGAAACGGAAAAAGCTACAGTTTTTCAAGAAATTGGGCATTGGTTAACGGATTTAACGAATAAAAAAAGAAGGTTGATGTTGTGACATCAACCTTCTTTTTTAATCTATTTTCGTTAAACCGCCCATATAAGGACGTAGAACTTCTGGAATCGTTACGGTGCCATCTTCATTTTGATAATTTTCCAAAATGGCAGCCACTGTTCGACCAACAGCAAGTCCTGACCCATTAAGAGTGTGGGCATATTGAACATGACCCGTTTTATCACGATAACGAATCAACGCCCGACGTGCTTGGAAGTCTTCACAGTTTGAACAAGAACTAATTTCTCGATACGTTTTCTGTGCCGGAATCCAAACTTCTAAATCATAGGTTTTCGCTGCCGAGAAGCCCATGTCACCTGTCGAAAGAGTAATCACTCGATAAGGGAGGCCCAATTTTTCTAAAATGTCTCCAGCATTGTTGGTCATTTTTTCTAATTCTTCATAGGAGTGTTCTGCATCACTAAATTTAACCATTTCTACTTTATGGAACTGGTGTAAACGAATTAATCCTCGGGTATCACGACCTGCACTACCCGCTTCCGAGCGAAAAGAAGGACTTAAAGCAGTGAAATAAATCGGTAACTCTTGCGCATCTAAAATTTCATTATTATAGTAGTTAGTTAATGGGACTTCCGCTGTGGGGATCAGCGTCAAATCACTTTCTGCAACTTGGAAGACATCTTCTTTGAACTTAGGAAACTGACCAGTGCCAAACATTGCTTTGCTATTGACCAAATAAGGAGGAATCACCTCGGTATAACCATGTTCATTAACATGTTGATCTAACATAAAATTATAGACCGCTCGTTCTAAACGAGCCCCTAAGCCTTTGTAATAAAGAAAACGGCTACCAGATACTTTCGCGCCTCTTTCAAAATCTAAAATTCCTAAGGCTTCACCGATTTCCCAATGTGGTTTCGGTTCAAATGAAAAAGTTTTCGGCGTACTCCACCGCCGAACTTCTACGTTGGCGGCTTCGTCTGCGCCAACAGGTACGCTCTCATGAGGTAAGTTAGGCAAACGTTCTGCAATGGCTGTGCATTGTTCTTGCAAATGAACAACTTCTTGATCTAAAACTTTAATTTGCTCGCTAACTTCTTGCATATTTAGCAATTGTTGTGAAGCATCTTTTTGTGCACGCTTTAATTGTGCAATTTCTCCTGACACCTGATTACGGTGTTTTTTCAGTTCTTCAACTTTAACAAGTAACGCTCTCCGTTCTTCATCTAAAGCCAAAAAGCGCAATAAAACTTCCTCGTCCACACCACGTGTTTTTAACTTTTTCTGTACCACTTCTACATTTTGGCGAATTTTTTTCATATCCAGCATCTTATTTCCCTCTTCATGATTAAATTTTAAACAATGGTGAATTTTACTTTTTCAAAAATTTCATTCTTCATTCGTTGGCCAGTCGCTGTGCCAGCTAAGCCACCTAAACCCGTTTCTCTCAATTCTCGTGGTAATTGACGGCCGACTTTATTCATGGCTTCCACCACTTCATCTGCTGGTATTTTATTTACAATTCCAGCTAAAGCCATATCTGCAGCGATTAACGCATTGCCTGCACCTACTGTATTTCGTTTGACACAAGGAATTTCGACTAACCCAGCCACTGGGTCACAAACTAAACCTAATAAATTCCCTAAAGCCATAGCAAAAGCTTCAGAAGATTGGCGTGGTGTTCCGCCAGCCGCTTCAACAGCTGCAGCGGCGGCCATCGCTGAAGCACTGCCTACTTCGGCTTGACATCCACCAACAGCACCAGCAATCATCGCATTGTTGGCTGTGACCATTCCAAATAAAGAACTGGTAAATAAGAAACGAATTTGTTGATCACGCGTTAAATTCAAGGTATTTTTAATCGCTGTTAAAACCCCTGGTAAGGTGCCACTTGCACCAGCAGTTGGCGTTGCGCAAACAACGCCCATTGCTGCATTGACTTCATTAGTACCTAGTGCGGCTTGAACTGCAGACATCATTAAATCACCTGATAACGTTTTGCCAGCTGCGCGGTATTTTTTTAAACGCGCTGCATCACCGCCCGTTAACCCAGTAGGAGAAAAAACGCCTGCTCCTTCTTGCGAGCGTTTGACAGCAGCATCCATGACATCCAAATTTTGACCCATCTGTGTCCAAATTTCTTCATAGCTTTTTTGGCTACGTTCCATTTCTTGCTCAATCATTAAATCAGAGATTTTTTTTCCTGTTTTTTCAGCTTTATCGATAAATTCTTCAATCGAAAGGTACATATGTCAAACTCCTATCATAATAAGATTATTTTCGATGTGTCATCTAGTGAAAACAGTTGTTCTTTCACCGAGGAAATTGGTGCCGAATCTAAGTCAAAGATGAATAAAATTTGATTCCCTTCCACATAACGAGACACCGCATTCACTTGAATATTATTTTTTTGTAACGTATCTTTAAAAGCTTGCATCGCCTGCTCTTCTTGATTAATGACTAACAAAATAGGTAAAGGACCATGTAGTTGGACATTGAAACCGTCTAATTCAATGTATTTCACCTCGATAGTGCCGCCACCTACAGAAATTCCTGTTAAATGAATTTCGTGCGTTGCATCACTGAGTGTCACACATGCTGTATTAGCATGCTTCACTGGACTTTCTTCACTCATTTCTAAAAATTGAATCTCAATTCCTTGTTCTTCCGCAAGTTCAATGGATTGTGTTACGTTGGCATCATCTGCTGCTAGTCCAAGAATTCCGCCAATAATTGCAAAATCAGTTCCATGTCCTTTATGCGTGTCTGCAAAAGATTCATAGTATTTAATCACAATTTTTTCTGGCGTTCCGCCGAATAACTTTCTTGCCGCTAAGCCAATCGCTAAGGCCCCAGCTGTATGCGAACTAGAAGGACCAATCATAATAGGACCGATAATGTCAAAACAACTTTTGTAGTTCATTACTTTGTTCACTTTTTTAGGTTTATTGATGGCCATAGCTGTGTTCATACGTAACTCCTCCTTTGGTTTTTACTGCTTCTTTTTCACTGGTTACTTCCGTCGTTCCTTCAAATTCTGGTGTATTATCCACCGCTTCAATTCTGTAACGTTTAAAGACCAGCGCACCTAAAAATCCAAACATCAGACTGACCACTGTGATAATCGCTACTGCTAGTAAAGTCGTTTGAATGGCATTGTTACCTAATGTCACAAGTAAACCAGCCCACGGCGTTGCCATTCCTGTCACAGGTACTTTTAAGCCAAAGAAAGTCACTACAATACCACTAACCATTCCTGAAATTAAATTCGTTGCGTAAATAGGAATTGGATTGGAGCTGATGATATCGACTTGTGTTAATGGCTCAATTGCCACAGCTAACGGGGTTGAAGCTGTGCCTAGTTTTAACTTTTTAAATAGCGCCGCATTGACAATGGAACTGCCGTAACAAGTCAACGCACCGACAGCCATTGGTACACCAGTCAAACCAATCAAGGCAGTTAAAACCATTGAACTTAACGGTGTCATACCAACAATCGGGATAATAGCACCTAAAATTGCGCCCATCACATATGGATTGCCATCTACTGCACTTAAAATCGTGCCCCCAATAACTTCTAGGACACCTAATACAACGGGTTGAATAAAACCAGCAACTAACGAAGCAGCGACTGGAATGACTAAAATAACGACTAATAAGTCAATCCCTTCTGGAATACGTTTTTGCATCTGCTCAACAACAAAAGATAAAAGATATGCGGTAATAAAGGCTGGTAACAAGCTGACTTTAATCAATGACAGACCTAAAATAATTGAAAAAACTGGACTAATCCCGAAAGCGAGCGGCACAAGAGCTCCAGCTGCTAAACCACCTAGACTACCCATAGTTTCACCAATTTGCGACACATAATCTAAATGAAAAACGCCGCCTACTGCATATCGCAAAAACGCCTCTGGTAGAAAGGTGGCACAAGCTGCACCAGACAAAGCACTTAAAGATTTTTTCCCTCGCGGTGCTTTAAAAGAGAATAGGGACATGCCACATAAAACTAAGACTAACATCAAGATTCCTGATAACGTTTTCATTTCTTTGCCTCCAACTATATTTTTTTATAACGGATGGTACTCCTGAATAAAATTTTTATTGCTCAACAAGTGAAAGAATGAGCGAGCATTCCGATGAACTAAAGTACAATGAGTAACAAAAATTTCATTCCACATTCAGAGTATACGACTAAACAAAAGTTTAGTCAATGTATTTTTTTAACGTAAAGAATCTTATTGCTTTTCCATTAAAAAAGTATTACACTAAAATTAATTTCAGTGTAGGGGAGGATATCACTTGGAGTCATATTTACGTTTAAGTGAAGTAGATAAACAAATCTTACATTCACATGCCTTAATGCTTGATGGATTAGGGAACTTCTTTGGTAGTACCCATGAAGTCATTCTTCATAGTTTAGAAAATTTGGAAAGTTCAGCTATCAAAGTCATCAATGGCCATTTCAGTAACCGCAAGGAAGGTGCCCCCATTACTGATATGGCGTTAAAAATGTTAAGTCAAGTAGAGTCGGAACATGATTACGCTGTGAAACCCTACTACAATAAAAATCAAAAAGGGGTTATTTTAAAATCTTCCACCATTCCAGTTATCGGTGAAAATGATCGTATTATTGGATTGATCTGTATCAATATGCATTTAGAAATGCCATTAATTGATTACTTGCAAGACTTATTACCTTCAGGACAACAAAATGATATGTCCCAAGAGCTTAAAAATTCTGAACATTTTTCTGACAATATTGACGAATTAATCACTACTTCACTGACAAAAGTAAAACAAGCAGTAGAAAGCGATCCAAATGTATCACATTTGAATCAAAATAAAGAAATTGTTATTCGTTTATATGATCAAGGAATTTTTAATCTCAAAGATTCTGTCATAAAGATTGCCGATCGATTAGGTATTTCAAAAAATACCATCTATTTACATATCCGCAATCATAAAAAAGAAGAAGCTTAAACCATCAAAGCCACCAACGCTAACTAGCGTTGGTGGCTTTGATCACTTCTCTTCTATTTTAATTTGGTAAATCAAACAAGTAAGGTGTCCCTATTTCTCCATTTAACGTAACATCTAAGCGATTTTTTGTGCCGGGAACTAAATTACTGGCTGTGAAATTCCCTTGGGCATCCGCAGTAAAACTTGCTAAAATCACCCGCGCATCATCTGCACGTGACACTAAAATAGTTGCATTCGGTGCTGTTTTACCAGAAATTGTCCCTTGTTTCGGATCAATCGTAATATTGCTAAAAGAAAGCGCTGCTTCTTGTCCTGAACTTGGAATATCAATTTGGACAGGTGCACTATTCCGTTGATCAACGGTTGCGATTAATTGAGTAGTCGCTCCCGCTCTGGGACTAATTACTGTAAAATTGCCATTGGCATCCGCATAAAAAACACCTGCTTGTGCAGAAGCATCACCGACTACCGTTGCTGTAATGGTTGCATTAGGTAATGTAGTACCATTAATTTCATTTCTTTCAGGATTGAAAACAACATTGGTAATTGTAATGTTTGTATCAGGTGCTTGGTTTTGAGGGACTTCATTCGTTTCATCAGTTCCTGCAGAAGGCTGCGTGGCATTTTCTGACGGATTTTCCCCTGTCACATTAGAATTTTGACCCGTGACAGACGAATGACTACTTTTCATTTCTTGTTGACTAGAGGATTTCTGCGTGGCTTTCTTTGTTTCTTGCTTTGGCTTAGAATCATTTGTGCTTGCTGTTTTTTTGTTTCCACATCCTGCTAGACTTAAAGACAATACACTGAACGTTAACATACTGAACAAAGCAATTTTTTTCATTTTTCGTTACCTCCAGAAATCTTTTTGTAACATTAATGTAACATTGTTTTAAAAATCTAGCAATAATTTTTCAACCGTTTTCCTTTTTGTTTAAAAAGAAAAAACCTGCACAAAGGCATTTAGCCTTTGTGTAGGTTTTTATCTGCTAAATGGATTTAATGTTTGCGATAGCTTAAATAGTAAAAGCCAGAAACAAAAATGGCACCACCAATGATATTACCTAAATAAACAAAAATAAAATTACGGAAAAAGTCTCCCCACTGAACGCCGCCTTCAAAAATTGCGGCTGGAATGATGAATGCATTCGCCACACTATGCTGAAAGCCAATTGCAACAAAAATCATTACTGGAAACCAGATGCCTAATAGTTTCCCCGCTGCATCTTTCGCACCATAACAAAGCCATAAGGCCAGACCTACGAACCAGTTACAGCCAATACCTGAAATAATTGCTTGAAGCCAAGTTGCTGCAACTTTATGTTCTGCAAGAGAAAGAACCTGATTTAAATAGGCGCCGCTACTGGTTAAACCTAAATAATGGCCAAAAAAATAGGCAACAAATAGGGCGCCAACCATATTTGCCAATGTAATTGTGACCCAGTTCACGAGTAATTCTCTGAAAGAAACCTTTTTAGCAAACCAAGCCGTACTCACCGCCATCATATTTCCTGTGATTAACTCACCACCAGCCATTAAAATAACAATTAGACCAATTGGGAAAACCGCAGCTCCCACTAAAGCTTGAACACTGGCTAAATCTGCTGGAATAGAGGCGGAAACACGCACATAAGCCAAATAGCCGAGGGAAATCATGGCACCGCCGATAAATCCTAAAATGAGTTTTGCTACCAAAGGCTTTTGAATTTTTTTCTGACCATTTTCAATACTGATACTTAAAATTTCATCTGGTGTATACAAACATTTCACTTCCTTTGTTTTTTGTCCTCCTTTACTTTACCCTTATATCACAGAATTTCAAGTACTTTTGTGTATTTTTTCACTAAAAACTGTAGTTCTTTTAATTTTATATGAAAACATCCTGAAACAAGTCCTATTTCTTGTTTCAGGATGCTTACTTATCCGTTTTTAAAGAGTTATCTTTTCACTTTAAAACAATAGGTTGCTATGGCTAACGATAAAAAGCTCAGGCCTAGGAAGCTCCCAACTGCTGAAGATTGTTCCCCTGTTTTGGGGAATTTTTTCTTGGCAATTTTGGTCGTATTATCCGCTTTTTTGACTGTTCCTGACGATTCTTGATTCGTCTGTATCTGTTTAGTTGCTTGGTTTTCTGCTACTGATTCCTTTGTTTGACTAGCCTTGGCAGAGGGCTTTGAATTACTTTGAGCGTCATTAGGATCTTGATTAGACTCTACCGCGTAAATGACAGAATTCTGGCCTTTGTTTTGGCTGCTTTCGTTTACAGTGCTTGGGGTGCTACTCTCACTTGTACTGTTGGTTGCGCTGGTCGTACTTGAAGCACTACTTTCGCTGGTACTACTTGTTTTACTGGTTGTGCTTGGCGTGTTGCTTTCACTCGTACTACTGCTCTCACTTGTCGTGCTTGGCGTGCTGCTTTCGCTGGTACTACTGCTTTCATTTGTCGTGCTTGAGG
>OKCQ01000095.1_pt1 | contig 65976 bp, 59 predicted proteins | sample 1610061 | NCBI WGS metagenome assembly OKCQ01 (sample SAMN04436616, study PRJEB24849) | human gut metagenome | biome: human gut; feature: NICU; material: stool | host: Homo sapiens | place: USA: Saint Louis, MO | collected 2009-12-15 | reverse complement strand
ACTAATTGAGAATGAAAAGAATATTAGATTTCATTACAAAATTAATCACCGTTTAAAAATATTCATAAATTATTCATTATATACAGTTTTATCGATATTTTTATTAATTATTAAATTAGAATTTTCAGACTATTTTATTTTTCAGATATAGCTTTAATAAACTATTTTTGTTTTCATACTAAAAAGAGCCTCCTCTTTCGAGGAAGGCTCTTTTCATTTTTACATATCCATTCACGGGATATACATAGTTCTAACTATATGTACAATATGATTATGCTTTATTTGTCAACAATTGGTTAACTGCTGCTTTCAATGCATCAATTTCAGATTGTTGTTGTTCAAGCTTGGATTTGTACTCTTCATTTTGGGAACGCAAGTGACTTACTTCATCTTGCATTACGTAGATAGAGCTAATAGGACCAGCTTTATAACGTTCTGGAATCGCATCTTTTCTATCACGGCTACCACCAAATTTATGAGTTACACCAGCATTAATCATGTTATGGCTAGATCCAAGTGTAACACCAATATTGAACATAGTATCTTCAGTTTTGTAATGGGCAAGACCGATTGCACCCGCTGTTTCACCACGGTAGTTACCAATACCAGCCATGATTTGTGTTGGTTCCAATGGATCGTATTGGATTGGTTTCAACGCTGCCATAGCTGCCGCATGAGCACCAACACGTTGTGTTTCAACGCCTACATTGTTAATAGCTTGTTGTAAACCAGCTTTAGTTTCTTTCAATTGGCTAACGTTTACTGCATCTGTATCAGCTGTACCAGGTGCAACACCATGAATTTGGTTGCCACCATTGTTCAAGCCATCTACAGTAAGGGATACAGGACTAGCTGCAGAGTTTGCAGGATTAATAGTCATGCCTGCACCATTAACTGTTGTAGCGTTACCAGCTGCATCTTTTACAGTTGTACCAGCAGGAGTAATCTTAGTGGATGGACCATTTTCATCACCTACAGTTACACTGTTAAGACCTTTCACGTCTTTAGCTAGGCTATATGTGAAAGTAGTACCGTCTTGTTTAACCTCAAGATTATCACCGGCTTGGAATTTAACAGTATCGCCGCCTTGTACTTTTTCAACAGTACCGCCAGCTGCAGTTACATTCCATGCAGATAGATCTTTAACTTGTTGTTTACCAGCAGGTGTTAAGTTGCTCAAGTCTTGGTTTGCTGCATTATCGATTTTAGCTTTTGTTGCATCATCGATTTTAACAGTTACATCTTCACCATTAGCTACCGTTGTTAAGCCGTTTTCGCCTTTGATGTTAAATTTCACATCGCCTGTGCTCAAGGATTTTTCATCAGTAGAACCAGTGTTACCACCTAAGGAAATCTTACGACCGATTGCTTCTGTATTTTTATCGATTTGAGCTTTGTTTGCTGCAATATCACCAGCATTTTTAGTGATGTTAGCTTTGTTTGCTTCTACTTGGTCATCAACGGCTTTCAATTGATCTTCAGTTGCTGCACGACCACTTACAGGTTGTGTTTGACCTGGTACCCAAGTTTTATTAGTCAAGCCTGTTACTTCTGGAGTTTCTACACCATCAGTTGCTTTTACTTTTGGAGCTGTAATTGTATCATTTGCAGTTACAGTATCGAAAGTAACATCTTTCTTAGTAGCAATTGTGAAGTCTTTACCATTTTGAGTAATGGAGATGTTATCACCATCGATGAATTTAACTGTGTTACCACCTTCAACTTTTTCAGCTGTACCATTGTTAGCCACTACATTCCATGCAGATAAATCTTTAACTTGTTGTTTACCAGCATCTGTTAAGTTGCTCAAATCAGTATTTGCTGCATTGTTGATTTTGTTTGCAGTATCATCATCTAACTTAACAGTTACATCATCACCATTAGCTTCAGTAACGATACCGTTTTGCCCTTTAATATTGAATTTCACATCGCCTGTGCTCAAGGATTTTTTAGTTGTATCACCATTATCGCTACCTAAATAGATTTTACGAGCGATAGCTGCTGTATTTTTATCAATATTGTCTTTATTAGTTGCAATATCGCCAGCATTTTTATCGATAGCAGTTTTGTTATCAGCAATATTTTTCTTGTTCTTAGCTACTTCATCATCAACTGCTTTCAATTGATCTTCAGTCGCAGCACGACCAGATACAGGTTGTGTTACACCTGGATTCCAAGTAGTATTTGTTAAACCACTCACTTCAGGAGCTGTAATTTTTTGATTTGCTGTAACGTTGTCAAATGTTACATCTTTCTTTGTGGCAACAGTGAACTCTTTACCATTTTGTGTAATGGTAACATTATCACCATCGATGAATTTAACTGTATCGCCACCTTGAACCTTTTCAGCAGTACCATTGTTAGCTACTACATTCCAAGCTGCTAAATCTTTAACTTGTTGTTTACCATCTGGAGTTAAATTGCTCAAATCACGGTTTGCTGCATTATCGATTTTATCTTTTGTAGCATCGTCCAATTTAACAGTTACATCTACGCCATTAGCTGCAGTAGTAATGCCATTTTCACCTTTAATGTTGAACTTCACATCACCTGTGCTCAAAGATTTTTCATCTGTATCACCATCATCACTGCCTAAGGAGATTTTACGAGCAATAGCTGTTGTATTTTGGTCGATTTTAGTTGTATTCGCAGCAATATCACCAGCGTTTTTATTAATAGCTGTTTTATTAGCCGCAATATCACCAGCATTTTTATCGATAGCAGTTTTGTTATCTGCAATCTTTTGTTTATTGTCAGCAATATCATTAGTATTTTGAGTAATATTGCCTGTATTTGTTTTAACTTGATCGTCAACTGCTTTCAATTGATCTTCAGTAGCTGCACGACCAGATACAGGTTGAGTTACACCTGGAACCCAAGTTTTATTAGTCAAACCTGTTACTTGAGGTGTTTCTACACCTGTTGTAGCTTTCACTGTTGGTGCTGTAACTGTTTGATTTGCAGTAACAGAATTGAATGTTACATCTGGCTTAGTTGCAAATGTGAAGTCTTTACCAGATTGTGTAATGACAATGTTATCACCATTGATGTACTTAACAGTGTCACCACCTTTAACATCTTCAGCAGTACCATTGTTAGCAACAACCTTCCAAGCCGCTAAATCTTTAACCTTTTTCTCACCATCTGGAGTCAAGTTGCTCAAATCTTGGTCAGCAGCGTTATCGATTTTATTTTTAGTAGCTGTATCAAGTTTAACAGTTACGTCATTACCGGAAGCTGTTGTAGTAATACCATCTTCACCTTTAATAGTGAAGTCTACATCATCAGCGCTTAAAGATTTCTTAGTTGTAGTACCAGTATTACCATTTAAGAAAATCTTACGAGCGATTGCTGTTGTATTTTTATCGATTGCTGTTTTATTATCAGCAATATTTTGTTTATTAGTAGCTACTTGATTATCAACTTTTTTCAATTGATCTTCTGTAGCCGCACGACCAGCAACTGGTTGTGTTTGACCTGGAGTCCAGTCTCTATTAGTTAAGCCTGTTACTTGAGGTGTCACTACGCCTGTTGTAGCGTTCACAGTTGGAGCTGTAATTGCTTGCGTAGCTGTTATGTTATCAAATGTTACATCTTTCTTTGTGGCAATTGTAAAGTTTTTACCAGCTTGTGTAATTTCGATGTTATCACCATCGATGAACTTAACAGTGTCGCCACCTTTAACATCTTCAGCAGTACCACTGTTAGCAACCACTTTCCAAGCAGCTAGATCTTTAACCTTTTGCTCACCTGCTGGATTCAAATTGCTCAAATCTTTGTCAGCAGCGTTATCGATTTTATTTTTAGTAGCTGTATCAAGTTTAACAGTTACATCATTACCAGCAGCTGCTGTAGCAATACCATCTTCACCTTTAATTTTAAAGCTTACAGCTCCATCATTTAAGGATTTCTTTGTTGTAGAGCCAGTATTACCTTCTAAGGAAATTTTATTAGCAAGCGCTGTAGTATTTTTATCGATTGCTGTTTTATTAGCTTCTGCTTTAGCGTCTGTTTTCTTCAATTGAGATACATTGACAGCATCTTTATCTGCTACACCATCAGCTACGTTAGTAACTTTCATATCGCCTGCATTGATGCCTTTGTCGCCATCAATTTTTACAGTTGGATTACCTGCAGCATTGTTGAAAGATGCACTGTTCAAGCCAGTAAGCTCTTTCTTCAAGGACACAGTGATATTTTTATCATTTCTAGCAACTGTAATATTATCATCGCCAGAGAAATCTACTTTATTACCTTTTTCAACGGTTGCTGTTGTCGCTTCACCATTAGCAGATAAGTTCCAACTGGAAGAACTATTAGCAACTGCTTGATTAATTGCATCAGCTACGTTTTGAGCATCTGCCATGCCTGCAGTTGCAGAAGCAACACCATTAGTTACAGTAATATCTTGTTTTTTACCAGCAATAGTAATTTTCTTACCATTAGCTGTAGTTGTAATATATGTATCGTCACCATTTACAGCTAATTTACTGTTAGCAAGGTTTACGTCACCAGAACCAGTGTCACCTGTGAAAGCAAGGTTTACACTCTTCAATTGTGCCACGTTGACTGCATCTGTATCAGCCGTACCAGCAGCTACATAGTTAATTTGACGAGTTTGACCTGTTGTACCAACAGCAACGCCACCCAATGTAGATGTTAACGTTGCACCAGTTAAGTTAGCATATGTATCAGTACGACCAGTATTAGCATTATAACCTGCTACACCAGCTGCAGTACTAGCAACAGACTTAGAACCTATTGCAACACCATCAGCAGTTGTAGCACTAGCACCATCACCAATAGCAATCGATTTAACTGCACTTGCGTTAGATCTAGTACCGATAGCAATACCATCATTCTCTGATACTGAGCTTTTTCTACCAATAGCAATACTGTTATCTGCAGTGGAAGAGCTTTCTCCGCCAATAGCAATACTATAATCTTTAGTTGCATTGGCTAACATACCGATACCAACACCTGCAGTTCCAGCGGCCTTTGCCCTAGATCCCAATGCAGTAGAGGATGCACCAGATGCAGCAGTACCATGACCAATTGCAGTAGATTCAATATTGGAAGCTATCGCATCAGCCCCCAAAGCACTGGCATTGCCATCTGTTGCCTTAGCACCATGACCAACTGCCACAGTATCATCCTCGGACGCAATGGAGTTAGCACCTACCGCTGTAGCATTTGCCGATTTAGCTTGTGCTGATAACCCCAATGCAACTGTAGATCGACCTGTTGCATTAGCACCATCACCAATAGCTACAGAGCTTGTTGCAGCCGTATCTGTAGATGCATTAGGACCAATAGCAATAGAGTTATTAGCTTTTGCACCAGTGTTGTCTTTATTTGGAACATCAGTAGAGTTAATAGACACATATTTAAGTGCAATTTGATCTGCGATAGCAGCTAACTGAGAACCATTGATTGCGTCTGTAGAAGTAGCACTTACTTCACCAGGAGCCACGTTTTTCAACTGACGCTCGAACCCTTCCGCGCCGAAGGAAACAATATCACCTTCTAACGTTGAGTTACCACCAGACCACGTTGCAGTAACACCTGTTGGCAATGTATAGCCAGTTTGTTTAGTACCTGCCTTATCTGTAGTAGAACCACCACCTAAAGCGACAGAGTTATCACGATTTGCTTTCGCACCTGTACCAATAGCGATGGCATTTGTTACAGATGTATTATCTGCACCACTTGTATTTACGCCATTTAAAGCGCCGGCGATACGGTTTTTAGAATCAGCGCCAGTACCAATAGCAATACCAGCATTACCAGATTGCCCTTTAGTCCCTACTGTGATACCGATATGGTCTGCTGTAGCATTATTATAATCACGCCACTTAATTTCATACCCTGTTAAAGCTTTAACAGCATCAGAAACAGTAGCGACAGCAGGTCTACCTGTTGTAATATCAGTATAAACTGCTCTAGTAGACGTCATTCTATCAGCATCGTCACCGCCAATAACAATAGATGAGTGACCAAAGGCTTTAGTATTACCACCAATAGCAATAGCTTGGTCTCCTATAACGGTAGCCCCTTGCCCCGGTAATGCACCACCACCAATGGCAATACCTTGTGAAAATGAAGTACCAACTTCGTTTACCGTCGCATAAGTACCAACAGCAATCGCAGTACCACCATTTGCAATTGAATTTTTACCTACAGCAACACTTGGTGTATTACCATATAGACCTTTTGAATAAGCATTTTGACCAATAGCAATCCCACCACCAGCAGTCTCTGTTTTTGCAGCAGTACCAATTACAACAACATCACTATTAGGAGCTTTTACATTTGTACCTAAAGCAACTGCATTTACACCTGTAACACTAGCACTGTTACCTAAACCGACTGCATTGGCACCTGTAACAGTAGCACTATCACCAAAAGCTACAGATGCACCACCAGTAGATGTAGGCACCTCGTTTACAGCCAATGCTACATTAGCATTAGTCATAGCTAATGCTGCAAAGATACCAGCCACAACAATTTTCTTTTTACCGCTATTGTTCTTAGCGAATTCAGATACTACTACGTAGCAATTTTTGGATTTGTTCCAAACTACTTTAAAGATTTTGTTCATTGTTTTCTCCTTTAAACTACTATAAAGCTCTCAAACTTCTATATAACAAATAATCTTAATTTTAAGTTTTTCGATATAGTGAGTATACCAAATTTTTCGATATGCTTGCAACCCCTTTTTCACTAATATTTCATTTTTGGAATAACTATTGCAAATACAGCAACAACGTGATTCCTTTAACCCCCTTATAAAATAAAATCTAATAATTGGGGTGATTTTATACCATAATTTAGAAGAGAAGATGAATTTAAACTCACATTTTAATTTTTCCCATATAAATATAATTGATAAATTATAAAAATAATGGTCATAATGCCTTATATAGCTACACTCTAATAACCCTACCTATTTTACAGCACTATATTTCATTAAATTTTTATAAATTAGCATTTCAGTCAAATTGACATAAATTGGCAGCAAAAAACAAAAATAACGTCTAAAGAATAATCTCTTTAGACGTTATTTTTATATGACATTATTTAATTTAAATACATAAGCACTTTGTTCATGTGCTAATTTGATACGTTTCTGTAATCGTTCTATATACGCCCGGTATATGTCTTGCGCTTCATCAATAGACACGATATTGAAGTTAATCCCATCCCCTACCGGCAACTGGCTAAGCCGAGGTAGGTCTGCGGTAATGATAGTGCCTATTTTTGTATAACCCCCTGTTGTTTGGCGATCTGCCATGAGGACAATGGGATGTCCATTCGATGGCACTTGAATAGAGCCAAATACGGCACCGTCAGAAATAATATCTGCACTGTCTACGTGTTCAATTTCAGGACCATCTAAGCGGAAACCCATACGGTCACATTCTACAGTCAGTGTATAGATGTTATCACTAAAGGTCTTGATTCCCTTCTCGGTGAAATGTTTTGCCTGATCACCTAGTACAACGCGTAATGGTTCATGACATTCACGGCCCCCACGGTTATATAAGGCGGTATTGAATAGAGTATGCCCTTCACCACGGTAATCGCAGACATGCACTTCATCTCTGGTGAACGCTTTGATACCAAGTTCATCGCCCTTTTGTAATGGTCGCCCCTCAAGGCCCCCAATTTTCGCCTTTGTATGGGTCGATACACTGCCGTTGATGCTTGGCACGTCGATACCTCCAGAGAAAGAAATGTACATGCGCACGCCACATTGGCTAAAACCGCCGGAAATGACATCGCCGTCGTGACATACAAATGGAATATATCTCGGTACTCGCACACTATTGATGGTTGGTTCCATGTCGGCCCCTGTGAAAGCAACGATACATGTGCCTTTCACAGTGAGTGTAGGCGGCAGCAATGTGCACTCTAAGGCACCTGCCGTTTCTACATTACCTACCAGCGCTTGCCCCAAGAGATAGCTTTCACTATCCATAGGACCTGCTACAGGCATACCATATTGTTGGAACCCAACGCGACCTTTATCTTGAATGGTGGTGTACATGCCAGGTGCATTTACGTAGATAGATGATTTATTAAACTCATTAATAGCCACGCAACTCACCTACCTCTACTTCATACATGGATGGCGCATAATCAGCCCCCAATGCTTTAATACGATTATATTCCGCTTCATCTATGGGCACATAGCGCACATAGTCGCCAGCACTCAATAGCGCCGCTTGTTCCTTAGACATGTCATACATCGTTACCGGTGTACGTCCAATGATTTGCCAGCCCCCTGGAGAGTCGGATGGATATGTGCCAGTTTGTTCCCCTGCAATGCCTACAGAGCCTGCAGGTATCAATGTTCTTGGTGAGGACAAACGAGGCGTTGCAATGCATGGATCCATGCCGCCCAAATAGGTAAACCCAGGAATGAAGCCAAGCATATATACCAAGTAATCTGTACCACTATGAATGGCTACAACCTCATCTTCAGTTAGATTATTATGAGAGGCTACAAAACCAAGGTCTGGACCAAACTCACCACCGTACACGGTAGGAATTTCCACGACGGTAACAAGTTCATTAGCATTATCTGTTATAGTCTGCTCCAATGTAGGCTCAATGATGTTACACAATTCTTCATAGGAGTATAGCATAGCATCATATTGCAAAAGCAATGCACAATAGGTAGGTACTAATTCAATAATCCCCTCTAGATTTAGCTCTTGAATTCGCTCTATCGTTTGACGAATATGTCGATTAATCTTTGGATCGATGACTTGACCAAAATCAATAGAGATAGCGCAATCCCCTACAGGTGAAATTATAGGTTTCATAGGTATCTCCTTCCTAAAACCAGAAAGAACCATTACCTTCAAACGAAAATAATGGTACTTTCACAACTATCAAATTAACCAAGTAATTTAGCAATGCCTTGTAAGGATGTAACGCCGATGTAAGCTGTTACAAGTACTACAATCCATCCTGTATAATACAACAGTTTATTATGTTTGTAGTCTCCTACGATTTCAGATTTATGAGTAGCAAAGAGCATTACTGCCAATGTAATCGGCAAGATTAAGCCGTTTACGGAGCCAGCCAAAATCAACAAGGATGCTGGTTTACCAATGAAGATCAAAATACATGTAGAAACGAAGATAAATGTCATAATAGTCAATTTCTCATTGCGTTCCACTACTTTGAATAATGTTTTTAAGAAGGACACAGATGTGTACGCTGCACCTACTACAGATGTTAAGGCTGCACAGAAGAACACGATACCGAATAATTTATGGCCAATTTCACCAGCACCAAGAAGGAATGCAGAGCCAGCTGGATCTTTAGGGTCTAGTACATAGCCCATAGACACAACGCCCAGAACGGCCAAGAATAACAAGATACGAACTACTGCATCTACAGACATACCCATGAAGGCTGCACGACGTACATCTTTCAAATGCTCTTGACCAGTGATACCTGCATCGATAAGACGGTGACCACCAGAGAATGTAATGTAACCACCTACGGTACCACCGATAAGGGTAATAGTTGCAAGCCATGGATAATGCGTTGGTGCCACCGCATGAGTAACCGCTTCAGCCACTGGAGGGTTTGTAGAAAATGCTACATAACCAATCAATACTAGCATAACCGTACCAAGAATTTTAGCAGTGTTGTCTAGTACACCACCCATTTTTGGAGAGGTGAACAATAGAATACCAAGGATACCACTGATAGCCGCCGCAGTCGTTGTATCAATACCAAATACAATATTTAGGCCCATAGACGCGCCCCCAATGTTGCCGATATTGAACGCAAGGCCCCCAAGGGAAATCAAGAATGCTACGAAATAGCCAAGTCCTGGCAATACTTTATTGGCAATATCTTGACCGCGCATTTTAGATATGCCAATGATTGTCCACACATTAAGCTGTGCAATAATTGAAAAAATAACAGACACAATGATGGCAAACGCAAAGTCTGCTTTTAAATCATTTGTAAATGCCGCCGTTTGTAACATAAAGCCCGGCCCAATAGAGGACGTAGCCATCAAGAAAGCTGCCCCCAAGAGGACAGATAAACTTGCTTTACCTGAAATTGGTTTCATAAAAACCTCCACACAATAATTTATTAACTATCTATTATGTACTTACTATTTACTACATATTTACTACATATTTACTACATATTCACTATTTATTACGTATTTGCTATGTATTGCTTATTTTATAATGGCCGTTTTACTATTTACGGTTTTGAAAATTAGCCACTGTAACACCCGCTTTTGTAAGGCCTTCACGGATATAATTTGTGAAAGCTATCGCTTCAGGGTTATCGCCGTGGACGCATACGGAATCAGCTACAATATCGATAGTGTTACCTGTATTAGTGACAACCTTACCTTCTGTAACCATCATAAGAACTCGTTCAAGAGCCTCTTGAGGATCTTTTATAAAAGCGCCAGGTTCTGTACGAGGCACCAATGTACCTTCATCAGTATAACCGCGGTCAGCAAATACCTCCTGAATTACAGGAATGCCTCGACGCTTTGCTTCTTTTGCAATATAGCTACCGCTCAATACCATAGCTGCAATATTAGGGTTTACCGCTTGTAAGCCATCTAATACAGCATCTGCCAATGCAGGAGTTACACAAGCAGTGTTATAAAAAGCACCATGTAATTTCATATGTTGCAATGTAACGCCATAGCTATCACAGAAGGCTTGTAGTGCACCAACTTGATATATCATATATGCTTTAGCCTCTGCAGGATTGACTGCCATTGCTCGACGACCAAAGCCCATTAAATCAGGATACCCAGGATGAGCCCCTACGGCTACGCCCTTTTCCTTGCACATGCGAACTGTAGCATCCATAATGAGAGGATCCCCAGCATGCCATCCACAGGCAACATTAGCACTTGTGACGTGATTTAACACTTCACCATCCATGCCTAATGTGTAGTTGCCAAAACTTTCACCTAAATCGCTATTTAGATCTACATAATGTGACATCAATAATCTCCTCCCTTTCTTCATCTCTTTTTTAAATTCTATAGAATATTGAATTTATAGGTATGATTATACTAAATAAGTCGATATATTAGCAATGATTTTTGTCATGTATACAAAATTTCTTTATTAATACACATATTAAAATGCATAGTAAGACACAAAAAAGCACCCCACATTATGTGGGGTGCTCTCAGTATCAATAGGTCTATCATTAGTTTGTATATGGAGAGAGTTGTAAGGGATTCATTAGTTAGTGTCGATAGCCTATCGATTATTTATTATCCTTGGATGCAGCATCATCATCTTGTTTGCTGTCGTCTGCAGCTTTATCATCTGCAGATGTATCATCAGATGTATTAGTAGCATCTTTGTCGCTAATTACAATATGACCATCTACAACATCAGCAAGCAAGTGTTTTGCATCGATGTGATCCAAGTAGAAGTCAGTTACATTATCGCGGATTTCAGATTCGATAACACGACGTAATGGACGAGCGCCCATAGTTTTATCGTAACCTTGTTCCATCAACAATTCTTTAGCTGCTTCAGTTACATCAAGAGTGATGTCTTTTTTAGCTAAAGTTTTATTAACTTGATCAAGCATTAAATCTACGATTTGTTTCAAATCTTCTTTTTTCAATTGATTGAATTCGATAACTGCATTGAAACGGTTTAAGAATTCTGGACGGAAGAATGGAGCGATACGATCCATTACATCTACTTTGTTTTCATCGTCATTATCTTGACCATAGCCAAAGCCTGCGTTAGATGTAGCAATGATAACTGTATTTTTGAAGTTTACTGTGTTACCTTGACCATCTGTTAAGCGACCATCATCCAATACTTGAAGAAGCAATGTAATAACTTGAGGGTCTGCTTTTTCGATTTCGTCGAACAATACGATGGAGTAAGGATTACGACGAACTCGTTCAGTCAATGTGTTGGAGTTATCTTCGTAACCAACATAACCAGCTGTAGCACCAATCAATTTGGAAACTGCTGTGCGATCGCTGTATTCGGACATATCCAAGCGGATGATAGCATCTTTGTTACCGAACATATCAAGTGCTAATTGTTTAGCCAATTCTGTTTTACCAACACCAGTAGGACCTACGAATAAGAAGCTACCGATTGGACGGTTACCTTCGTCAAAGCCTGCACGGTTACGACGGATTGCTTTAGATACAGCTTCTACTGCTTTATCTTGACCGATGACATGAGCTTGTAAACGAGATTTCATGTCTTTCAAGCGTTCAATATCGGATGCACCCATTTGAGATACAGGGATACCAGTCATTCTTTCAACCGCTTCCGCTACATCGTTAACTTGAGCCACTACCTTTTGGTTTTCAGTATGGTTGTCGATTTCTTCTTGTAATTTTTGAATACGCATCTTTTCATTAATAGCGGATTCGTAATCTTCTTTTTGAGCAAACTCTTCTTGTTTTGCTTTAGCCTCTGCAATATCTGCTTCTAATGTTTTAATATCAGTTACAGGATGTTGGGAAGCCAAGTGAGCTGCTGTTACATCGATCAAGTCGATAGCTTTATCTGGTAAGCTACGTTGAGGGATGTATTGTACGGAATAATCTACAGCTGCTTTCAACACTGCATCTGGCAATTCAATGTTATGATGCGCTTCGTACAATGGGCGAATGCCTTGTAAAATTTTGAAAGTATCTTCTGGAGATGGTGCATTTACCTTAACTTCATTGAAACGACGAGCAAGAGCTGCGTTTTTCATGATTGTGTTACGGTATTCATCTTGTGTTGTAGCACCAATAACAGTCATTTCACCACGGGACAAAGCAGGTTTCAAGATATCTGCTAAGCCTTTAGAGCCTTGACCATCACCTGTGGAACCAGCACCCAAGATTTGGTGGATTTCGTCGAAGAACAAGATAATGTTACCAGCAGCCTTAACCTCTTTAATAAGGTTTTGGATATTTTCTTCGAAGGAACCACGATATTGAGTACCAGCTTCCAAACCGGAAATATCAATGGAAATGATTTCTTTATTTTTAATAGCTGCAGGAACATCGCCATTAACAATTGCTTGTGCCAAGCCTTCTACTACAGCTGTTTTACCAACACCAGCATCACCTACGAGTACAGGATTGTTTTTAGTACGACGTGCAAGGATTTCTGCTGTTTCTTGGATTTCTTTATTACGGCCAATAACAGGATCGAGTTTACCATCACGAGCTTGTTGAGTTAAGTTTGTACCTAACTTAGCAAGGATACCATCTTGTTTCATTTTACCTTGTTGCGCAGCTTGAGCAGCTTGCATTTCTTCATTAGAAGGTAAACGACCAGTTTGACGATAGAAAGCAAACTCTTCTGGAGTCACTTCACGACCATTAATTTTATAACGACGGTTTTCTGTGGAATAACCACCCATGTTACCCATCAATTGATTAAACAAGTCGTTCATGCTACCGAAATCGCTACCAAAGTTATTAAAGTTATTGTTCATATAAATTACCTCACTTTTTTACTACAAGTATATCTATTTGACTTTTTAAGTCTGTTTAATTTCTTGCTTTATTTCTAGGTTTCTTCAACCTTATGACATTATAATAATCTGATTAAGTCAAAAAGTCAATAGGTCAAAGATAAAATTTTTGACTTTTTTTGACTTTTATTTTGACTGATTTAATTTATGTACCAAGAACATAGATAAATACTGGATTTATAGTAGGTAATTAATTTTGAACTTTTGAATTGTTTGTTATAAATCAGATTGTTTATATTGATTTATTCCCTATATAATAGATATAAAAGTCAAATATATAGTAAATATAAAAGTCAAAAATACAGTAAAGGAATTTAATTTATGACGTCAAAAGTTCAGAAAATTATCAATTGCAAAACAAACGACAAAACCTCTATCATAACTAGTGATACTAATAAAGAGCTAAAAAAGCAGATAAAAGACATCTCGCAACAAGTATTAAAGCGTAATTATGACCTATATAAAGCATTGGAGAATAAATGAGTACACCTAATATTCAACTTACTGTACAAGATATCTACGAACTGCACAGAGAATTAGAAGATGCATTTGTCCTCTCTTCAGGAGTGCGAGATAAGAATCTTTTAGCGTCAGCTGTAAATACCCCATTTCAAACATTTATGGGAAGCGACTTATATCCCTCTCTCTATGACAAAGCAGCACAATTATGTTATGGTATCGCCAATAACCATCCTTTTACAGATGGCAATAAGCGAACTGCACTACACAGCATGTATGTGTATTTAATCATTAATGGATATGATATTACCGCTACACAACAAGAAGTGGAAAAATTAATTATTAATGTAGCTGCAGGAAATATGACAAATATAGAACTGGCACAGTGGTTAAGAGATAATACTATACAGTTAGATAAACTTTAAATATTACAAAATAACTACTGATTTATAATTTAAAACAGCAAAAAGCGGATAGTTCATTACGAACTATCCGCTTAATTTCTTTGGTGATCCAGGAGGGATTCGAACCCCCGACCCACGGCTTAGAAGGCCGTACTAAAATCGCTCAACCACGCTATTAATCAAGATTGACACACTAACGATAGCATATATAATTGCGTAATTTGGTTATTTTTTCTATACCATCGCATCAGTATTTGTCCTTATCAAAAACACCACCTAAATAACTTTAATGTTGATTTAGGTGGTGTTCTTTATTTTTATTATACTAAGACTAATAAGCTTCTAATTAAAAGATTCTCGTTTCCATTCATCCAACTGAACACGTAAACTACCTACTATTTCCATTTTGATTTCTAATAGACTGCGTCCTTCAGGTACTTTAATAGATGCTAGTAGATCATTATAATCAGGAATCACCTCATCATTAGGATTATAGCGCTTAAATACACTAAGAAGTATATCTATATCTAATCCACGAGGCTCTGCATATTGTTGGATTTTCTTTACAAGTATACTTTCTTTCCACTCAGAAAAAGCTTCTTCAATATCCTTATTTGCAGGAATAAGACCAGGGACTAAAGTCTCATCTACAAATTGGAGCAATAAATTAGCAGCTTTAGCTTCACCTAACGCTTCTAATTGAGCTATTTGCTCGTGAAGTAAACGAAGTGTTTCATCATCAACACATTGTACACTGCCTTCTGTATGTACTCTATTTCCAATTAACTTCATAACTGTGGCTGCTGTGATTAATTCAGTCCCTTCAAGTTTTATATCACCTTGCATTGGATTAATAGAACCACCATCAGTTTCTTCAGCCGGGAATAAGTTTCTGTATGCACCGGCATATCTTTGCCACTCTGCCAAAGTAATCCCAAAGGCCTCATCATCCCATTCAAAAACATAATACTGTTTAACTCTATTAAGTTGAGCTGCTGCAGCACGATAAGCTTTCCCTATGATAGCTTTATAATCTTCATCATTTTCATAGATTTTCCAATCTGCTGGATTTGGAAATACCGACTTCAACTCAGAAACAGCACTTGCAAATTTAGCTACAGCTACATCATATTCATCAACAATCGCTTTGGAGTTTTCACCGCCACTACTATATAACGCTAATGCTCTATGAACATTATCCTCAGTAATTCTAGGATATTGGAAATTAATAATAGAACCGAACTCTTTATCTTTCCCATATATACGATTAGTACGAGAGTAAGCTTGAATAAGACCTTGTAACTCAAGACTTCTATCAACATATAGTGCATTAAGATATTTAGAGTCATATCCAGTAAGCATTTGGTCTGCAACAATGACTAAGTCAATATTATGAGAATTCCGAGCAGAACCACCTTGCGCAGCTCGAGTTATCAAATCTGCAAAATAAGCATTAACCCCATATTTTGGATCATTTACGTCAAAATGTACTTCTGTAAATGCTTCGTAATCCTTAAACATTTCAGCATATGCAGCTTTGTCATTGCCAGATGGATCATTCTCATCGCCCATACTAAACGTCATAGCAACATTGAAGTTAATCTCACGCTCTGCAATTTGTTTCTTAAATTCGTGATAATAGTCAACAACACGTTTCTTTAATCCTGCTGTTAATATAGCATTAAAGAATCGATTTTTAGAGGTATGGTCCCAGTCATCTAAAATTCTTGTTACTACACGCTTAATGTGTTCCGGATTATTATAGTTTAATACGTCTAATTTTTTTGCTGCTAATTCAATCTGAAGCTCACTTAAATTACTAAACTTCTTCTTAATATCATCTTTAGTTTCTTTTGGATTCTCTTGTTCATAAGCATCCATTACTTGAATTTTTAATGTCTGATAACTAGTAAATTCACCAGTATTTACATAATCTATATTGAATCCTAATACATTACCATCATTAATGGCTTCATTGATAGTATATTGGTGCAACAGCGGACCAAATAGCTTTTCAGTAGTATTTATTAACTCAGATTGTTCGTTTATACGCCCATTAATTTGATTCTCTTCAAATAATGGTGTACCTGTAAAGCCATAAAAAAGAGCATTATCCTTAAAGTAATCCTTAATTAAATGCATCATATCACCCATCGTAGTTCTATGTGCTTCATCGATAATAAATACAAACTTTTTATCTTTGAGAGATGTATCTTTACTATCTACTAATTCTTTAACAAGATTAGCCATCTTATAGGTAGTTGTTACAACTATACCTCTTTGATCATTCTTAAGACTTTTCCCTAAAGCATATGTATATGCAGTACCATCCACTTCAACAGGTTCATATGCAGCATAAGCCTTAAAAGACTCCGCCGTATGACTATCAAGTTCACGGCGATCCACCATAAATATAACCTTATCAAAGCCTATTCGAGTTGATAAAAATAATGCTGTCTTAAAGCTGGTAATAGTCTTTCCAGAACCAGTTGTATGCCAAACAAAGCCACCATGCTTAATTCTATCTTTGTTATCAGCGCCTAATGCTGCCAATTCTACCGCTTGTAATGCATATACTTGATATGGGCGCATCAACATATGTCTTCTATTTTCAGGATTTACCGACTCATCAATTACCAAATAGTCACCCACCATCTGATGAGCCATAGGAATCATCAAGAAATTTTGTATGATTTTCTTCCAGTCGTTGATAGGTACATTATTTTTATCCGCCCAATGGAATACAAAGCTTGGATTAAAATCCTTTAATGATTTTGGTGTGGCAAAATAACGTGTTTCTATTTCTGACATACATACCATCATTTGAGAAAACGCTAGAAAATTATATTGATATTCACCATCCTCATAGTATCGTTTAAACTGTCCATAAGCATAATCTAAACTTTTATCACTACGTTTTTGCTCAATATTAATTAATGGTAACCCATTAATTAGTAAAATGAGGTCAAATCTATTTTCACCTTTACCACCATTTTTAGGAGATGTAACTTCTCTTGCGATCTTATAAGACGAGTCTCCACCTGCGACTTCAGCTTTTTTAAAAATAGTAAGTGTTACTTGTTTACGTGTTACATCAGGATTAGGATCACGATATATTCCATCAATCTTCCCCTTAGAATCTTCCATAGCTAAAATCTTGGCAGCTTCATAAGAGTTTGCTATTTGATTGACCTGTTGCATAACTTGTTTAAACTCATTATCGGTTAAAGGTACATTTTCTAATTGATCTGCATTTAATCGGTTTAACTCTTGTCTCCAATTATTAATCAAATCTTGCACCGTAACAAGATGAGTATTACCATTTAATTCCTCAGGAGCTTCCCATTTATATCTTTGTAATTCTTGAACAACCTTTTCCTGGAAAGCTTTCTCTAAATGATCTTTTTTCTTGTTACTCATAACACACTCTCCTTTTAAACAAACATCTCATTTAGATAAGCTTGTTTAAGATTTTTAAGTTTATCAAGCTTACGTTGATGAAGGGTAATAATCGATTCTATCGAATCAAGTAATTTAGCAATTTTATCTTGCTCATGCTTTTCCGCAATTGGGATAGGAAAATCAACTAATATACTTTGATTTAAATGCTTGATAGTACCACCTGTTGCATTTACAGTAACATATTTCATTAGAAAAGGAGCTTTAAGATAGTGATATAAATATTTGTACGACAACAAGGTATCATCTTTAACTCGTACATTAAAAACGCCAGCATTAAGAGTTGCAGGCTTTGGTAATTCTTCCACTAATGCTACCTTACCTAAAGTACCGTCTTTTGTAATGAGTATACTACCAGTACTTAATTGTATTTTTGTATCCTGATCAAATCGTTTTTTTTCTACATAATGACAAGTACTATATTTAATACGACCATTATCAAAATCTGTACCTGTAATTAATAAATAATCACCACTATCTAAAAATTCACTAGTTCGTAAATTTTGCCAACCAATACGGGCATTCATAGTGGCTAATTCTGATAACTTACACTGTTCCCAAGCGTCAGTAAAACCTTTAAATCTACGTTTAGGTTTATCTTGACCTTCTTCTGGAAACATTTCTTGTAATAATGCTTTTTTAGTAGCTTGTAATTTATCAAGCTTACGCTGATGAAGAGTGATAGTTTTATCAATAAAACTAAGAAATTGCGCTATTTTTTTATTTTCTTGAGACGTAGATATCGATAATTGTAATGACTCAAGCATATCCATAACTATATAAGGTATACTTCCTGTTCGAGCCTCTTTAAAAATTTTTTTAGGTAGCTGTCTTCCAATTTCATAGAACAAATATTGTCTGTCTTCAGTAAATTGACTTAACACATAAGTTCTTTGATAGGCATTAAACAATCCATCTGCTAAATGCATGTAGCCAACAGTAGCTCCATTACCCGCAATTGTGATAGCTGGCCCCTCAAATGCCGCACAATCAATCTTATACTTTTGAACTCCAGACGTATAAAAATCATATTGGCCATGCTCTTGCATCGCATTAGCATCTAATTTACCTGTATCAATTTTTACAAAGTCTCCTAAATTACGCTGTTCCCAATCGCCAGCGTTAAGAAACTCTTTAAAGCGGCGCTTAGGTACCATTTTCTTTGCTCCACTCATCATTCCAACACCAATTCTTTCATCATATCTTCTAAGGATTTTTCTAAATTATCAATTTCTAAATCAATAGATTGTAATGTATCAGAATACCGTTCATTAAGCATAGAAAGAATATCTAACTCTTTAAGAACAGGAGCCTCCAGAATTTTACCAATATCATTCGTAAAAGTGCCAAACCATTTATTCCACATTGACTGATCGATTTCTTCATGAGTTAATGTTTCAAATCGAGTATATACCTTTTCATCAAGACTCTTTCTATCATCTTTAATAGATTTCTTGAGTTTTTTTATTCGTTCTAAAAGGTCATATGTCTTTTTCACTAACTCAAATGATTCATCAGTTTTAGCTAATTTTTTCAAAGTCTTATTTACAAGTGCGGTATCAAAGGCATCTTTAACCTCATCGTCATCATCTCTTTTGAGTAAATCATTTAAAGCATAATACTCATCAGATGCTTCCTCTTTCGCTGCTTCTATTAACTCACCCAACTCTGATTCTAAAGAATCTAAATCCGATTGATAACTATCTAGTTTATCTCGTTCTTCACTAAATAAAAAATGCTCAATAAAATCATTAGGGATTAAACGACCAATAACTCCATCCTGTTCAACACGTTTAGTCTTACCACTACCTTTTGTTACCATATGTGGTTCTGTCATGATAGCAGCGTCATAAAAATCATTTCCCACAATAACTTCTAAATCTGTAGTGAATTTTTGGTGCCATAATTCAGCCACAATTTGATATGCTTCATAAGAATCAACCCATGGTATATCTGCAAAAAGATTTTTTGCATCATCTAACATAACAGCTTTTAAATCTGCTAAATTCGTTTCGGAAGATACGGATTTTAGGATGTTCCAATATTTTTCAATAAATGTATTGATATGAGCTTCTAATATCTCACGTTCATTTTCCAGATTAGGACTTTGTAAAACTTCAGCTTGTAAAGAGTCTATAGATTCAACTTTATAAAAGCCTTCACGTACTTCGCTTAAATGACTTTTTACAATGTCTTGTGCAATACTCATAATAATTGGAAAGCGATTCAAATCTTCTTTTGGAATACCACCATATAAATGACCATCAACATGATGAGGAATTTCTGTTTCTATCACCTCAACATAGCGAGGGATATTAAGGTTATACTCATTCCGTTTTATCTCCTCTAAAGAAGCTAAGTGGCTATAGCCTTCAGTTTCGATACGACTTGTATAAGTTTCAATAATACGAGCAATATCCTTATCTTGAAGAATATTTTGAGTCTTAACTTTTACAAAATATTGAGAGGCATCAATCATTAATATCGGTTCACCTAGAGATCGATTTTTCTTTAATACAATAACGCATACAGGAATACCTGTATTGGTAAATAAGTTACTAGGTAAACCGATTACTGCATCAATATAGTTTTTATCTATAAGACGTTTTCTAATAGCACCTTCTGCCCCAACACGGAAAAGAACTCCATGAGGTAATACAATAGCCATAGTTCCTTGTTGTCCAAGATGGTATAAACCATGAAGTAAAAATGCATAATCACCTGCAGAATCAGGTGGCATAGCTCCAACAAAGGAAAAACGAGGATCAGATACAGTAAGTCCCTCACTATTCCAATTTTTAAGAGAATAAGGTGGATTCATAACAATAGCATCAAATTGACACGCCTCATTTGGTCGCTCTGGATCTTCAGGCCAATCCTGTGCTAAAGTATCTGCATTCCGAACAGTCATTTTTTCTGGTCGTACACCATGAAGGAGTAAATTCATACGTGTCAAGTTATAAGTTGCTGTATTCTTTTCTTGACCATAATACATTAACTCTTTTTGTGCTTGTTGCGATAAATGCTGCTTTACGGTCAACAATAAAGAACCCGAGCCAACCGCTGGGTCATAAATAGAAGCTATAGGTCCTGATGAAGCTACCACTTGTGCTAATACTTCACTAACTTGTCTTGGCGTATAGAATTCACCAGCCTTTTTGCCTGACTCCATGGCAAACATTCCAATCAGATATTCATAGGCATCCCCTAAAATATCACTTTTTTGTAATGCCACCATATTTAAATCAGCAAAGAGTGCTATTAAGCTTTTAATGTTCTTACTACGTGTATTAAGATCTTTACCTAAAGCTTGATTCGTAAGATCTAAACTAGAGAATAAGTTTTCAAAATCATCAGGATTCTGATTACTTGCAATTGTCCGCTCAAAGTTATTAAGTGAATCCGTCACAATCTGTAACTCAAATCTACCTTCATTAATATCCTTCATCCATCGTTGGTAAAGATACTCTGGTGGTATATAGTATCCAAGTGGCTGACGAATTAGTTCAATATATTTCTCTTGATACTTTTTGTAAAGCCTTTCATAGTGCTCTAATAGCTCTGCTTCTGTTAAGTCATGTAACATTTCAGTAGCACGAACTTGATCTAAAGTCTTATCACTCAAAAACTTATAAAACATAAGGCCTAACATATAATCCATATATTGGCTAGCATTCATGGAGCCGCGCAGCTCATTAGCTCCGTCCCATAAACGTTTTTTTATTTCATCCGATGTAATCACGTGTATACCCACTCCTACTTTTTATTACTCTAATTCAGCATACATTCACTTTTTATTTTATCATTAAGATACAAGTTCATACTATAAGAATAATTGTAAGTTTAACGCTAGGCTCCAAATTATCTAGCCACTACATAATACTATCAAAATCATAACCACCCGTAGAACGGGTGGTTTACTCTGACCCTATAAGGGTCTTTCTCTAGTGATGGCCCTCTAAAGAGGGCATTGAATGATCTGACAACCACTCTATTACTACTGGCTGTCCTCTACTCGGGCTTTTATTTTGTCTATTTTACTGGCTCACCCGTAAACGGGTCGGTATATTCTTTAAAGTTTAATGTATCTTGTGCTATATCCTCTTGTAGTTGATTGCGAATATACTCTTTTATCGCTCCTTCATATCATCCTACCGTATCCACATAATATCCTCTACACCAGAAATATCTATTTCCATACTTATATTTTAAATTTGCGTGTTTATCGAATAACATGAGGCTACTTTTACTTTTTAAATATCCCATAAAACTCGACACGCTTAAATGTGGTGGTATCGTTACTAGCATATGAATATGATCCGGACAGCATTCCGCTTCTATAATCTCTACATTTTTTCTCTTACATAAATCTCTTAAAATTTTACCTACATCAGCTTTTATCCGACCATAAATTATTTGTCTTCTATACTTTGGAGCAAAAACAATATGATATTTACATCTCCATTTACTATGTGATAAGCTTTTTACGTCATTCATTGACATTGAACCTCCTATGTTGAAATGTTGTGGTTGCCAGACCAACTTCATTTTATCACTAGGAGGTTCTTTCCTTTTCTCTAAGAATTCTTACTGCCCCCAGTTTAACTGGGGTTTAGTCATGCCTATTCGGCGTACAACACAAAAAACGGATAGCTCATTACGAGCTATCCGCTTAATTTCTTTGGTGATCAAAGAGGGGTTGTCATTTATAGTCCCTTATTTTACTTACTCTCCTATAATTTACTCTTTCTTTTAGGGGCAAGTATTTTTTGTTGCTGTAATAATTACTATTTCCCCATGTTGTTGATAAGAATAGTCTTTGAAATTAGGTAATGAGTTAGGTACCATACCTTCATAATTCTTTTCAAAACTCATTATTACTTTAACAGGTTTTCCCTCTGGTATATTATCTTCAATAATTTTTTGATTTAATGAATATTCAATACGCCCTTGCATATATAATACCATACTTCTCCCATATAGTCTTTCCATACCTTGCTTAGTAACTAACCAAATACGTTTAGACTGTTGAGCTTCCTCGCCTATAATAAACCTTGGTGGATTCCCATTTCTTGATATACAAGATTGCCTAAGCGAATCTGTTGATTTATTCCAAAGTTCTGCCGCTTCCTCTAATGTCATAACATCTTTTAGCATCTACATCACCACCTTCTTTATAACAATAAATAAAGCTACAATGGTAATTATCAATGATACCCAATTAAACAATGTTTTCATATCGTTCACCCAGTGTGTTATAATTAAATAAATAAGAAGTGGTAAACACCTTTTCAGATGACCACTTTTCTTTTAACTTCTTAGAGCTATTATCAGTAATCTTATTGCAGTCATGAGTTGTAATATTGCTGTTATTAGCTCTATTTTATTTTTCACTGGGATCACCTTCCTTTCTATGCCTTTATTATACTGCATATGCGGTATAATGTAAATTTAATAATGAAAATAAATCAAAAAATATCAAGCCACTATCTATTTATTAACTTTAGATAGTAGCTTCCTCGGCAAAAGCTTATAGCTTAATTCTTCTTTCCAACCTTTCACAATGAAAAGCAATGTATCAATATAAAAAGTGAAGTTCTGCGCTTCACTATTGTCATAACTTGACTTCGATAAATTGTAAAATATATTGCGACAAATAAGAAAAAGGTACACTTGACTGAACAAGTGTACCTTTTTCATTAGTAACTTTATATTTTTCATATTCAGTTTTGATATAAATCTGTAGCAATTTCAAATAATTCTTCCTTTGACGAAATATCATGTGCATAGACACGATTTAGCGTTTCCACATTAGCATGGCCTAAAAATCTAGCTATGGTAGTATCAGGAATTCTTTTTTTCTTCATTATAGATGCCACCGTATGTCTAAAAACATGACTAGTTAGTCTTTTAGTAATACCAGCTTGTGTAGCTACAGAAGATAAATAGCGATTAAAGTTGTGTTTTTCTATCGGACCAGTTCCAGACCGATTAATAAACAACCAGTCCTTATCTTTTGCCCTTACCTTTGCTGCTTGTAATAAGGTAATTAGATTAGCACCTCCAATAGGAACATCTCGTCTACTGGTTGTTGTCTTTGTATCCTTTCTACCATACTCAGAAGAACTTATTTTGCCCCATGATCCAGTAATATGAATTAAAGCTCTATTATCATCCAGGATTTCTACATTCTCTGGTCTCAACGCTTGTAATTCACCAATCCTCATACCTGAGGCTAAGAGTAGTTCTATCGCCCATTGATTAGGACTTCCTACAATGACATTTCTAATAGCATCTACTTCATCACAAGTAAGTGCTTCTTTAGGATGTTTTTTCACATTTATTTGTGGTCTGACTAATCGTTCTGCATAATTACAACGTATTGCACCAATAAGGCTAAGGCGTTGTAACGTTTGACGCAAAATCACCATATGATTTTTTATAGAAGAATCACGAGTATCTAAGTAATCCTGTAAATCTTCTACAGTTAATTCTTGTACCTTTATACCTCCAAACCAGCTTTCTAAAGGCCCATTAATAATAGCAAGATACAGCTCTTTTGTTGCTGCTTGATTATCTCTATTAGTAAAGAATTCACGACAAAAGCTAACGTACGACTGTTTCATTATACGTTCTGCAAGAGTCGTTACACTTTCTTCTGCAGATCCATTTAAATATTGAGTATTAAATTCTCCATTAGTTCTCTGCCTAATCAGCTTATTGCGCTGATTTTCAGCTTCTACCTTAGAGATAAAACCTTTCCCCTTATAATAAACAGGTTTACCCTGGTTATCATAGTATAAAGGGAAGTTTTTTATATAGTAATAGCGATTACCACTTTTTTGAAGAACAGATGTAATAACCCCTATCGATTTAGGGATTACTTGATATTCGGTCTGTTTTAAGGCTTTACCTTCAGTATACCTATTGGTAAAATCAACTAACACAGCAGGGTAGCATTCCCTAATAAAGTCAGTTGCTATATCTTCAGGTATGACTAACGATCGCCCTACACGTTTTACGTCAACCATAAAGCCTGAAGACTTGAGCCCTTTTCGTATAGTCTGTGGGGATAGCCTCAAAAAACTAGCAAGTTCAGAGATGAGGAGCCCACGATATGTAGTTAACATAGGCTCATCATCTCCTTTCTTGCTAATAGATAATGTATTGCCTAGCCTTTAGACGCGTTATAGGATAAAGCAAAGTTGTGACAAAGTTAATCAAAGTGGATAGTAATGATTACGATCCATTGGATTCTCCTATTCGAGAAGATTATGACTTTCCATCCATTGAAATTGATGTAGAAGAGTTTTGACTACTTTATCCCCTTGTCCGGTTGTATCCTCAGCAATCACCTTTCCATCTATATCTATATATAAATTGATACTATTCATAGCTGTAGATTTACCATCTTTTACCTTGACATGTGTCATTCCATAAACTATATAGTCACCATCATTAAGCTTAACTTCAACATTATGGCTATTTTCAGAGCCTTTTAATTTAGATTCAATCAAATAATTTAGACATTGTTGTTTAGCTTCCAAAATTTTTTTATCTTCCATTAGAAATCTCCTATTTTAATACACGTTTTAACGTAAGGACACCATTTTTGACATAATCGACAATATCAACCGGTGCCGTATGCTTATTGAAATTTAATTGTTTTATTCCAAATATATTTGCATTATTTTCACCCGCCTCCTCTGATGCTAAATTCTCTATAGTAAATAATCCTTGGAATGGTGGATTTATTCGCCCAATCACAGTATTAGTTTCTTCAACTGTAATATTTGCTATATCCATATTCCACGAATTATTTGGAACCCAGTCTGTATTTTCTTCTAGATGATGTTTAATATCTATCTGATCTTTAGTTGTATAAAAAAGTATTGGAACAAACCCTCGTTTTACTAGCAACTTATCTATAGTTTCTTTCAGTATTTTGAGATCATTCTTACTTTGTTGCCATTTTTTGCCTGTTTTCATATTGGTAGGATGAATCAACAAATGGATATGTGGCCGTCCTTTATGTTTTGTATGAATAGCAGTAAGTGTTGGATAAGAATCAATACAATTACGTAAATCTTCTGCCAACCCAATAAATGCTTCCTCATCAAATTCAGTTACATCATTTTCAATTTTCCTTATAGGCGAAAGAATCGCATGTATAAAGAGACGTGCATGTGGCGTTTGATTAAATGGGTGAGCTTGCCAGGATTCATGAGGATGACTTGCAAGAAGGCATCTACCATCACATAATTCTTTATCCGTTTTTGAAGGACTAAAAATATAATCAATCGCTTCATTTGCCGTCTTTAATCGACTACTTTGACTACCTATCATTTTAAAAATAGTAGATCGCATAACTCTTGATACTCCTTTCGTAGAATTTCATCTTTAATTTCTGTATCAACAAGCAATAAAAACCGCTTTATTCGCTGTTCTAATATTTCAAAATTATAATTACAATCTTCTGAGTTTTCTTCAGTAAGATGTATTATTTTTCGAATTGCTTCGCTTCGATTTTTAATCTTGTATTTATTTTGGAATACATTAAGTAGACTCCATTCTTCTTTATTTAACGTTACATTAAGTGGCCCTTCAGTCTTCATTTTTATCGCGCTCCTTTTCTCCATTTTCTTCATCAACAAGTAAGCAGTCTATTCCTAGAGCATAATTAGAATCGAGAGATTGGATTTCATTTTTTTTAAATGAAACTCCTTTAAATGCCCTAACATTACCAAGGTCACTTGGGAAACGTTGTCTAACAACAGTGACTGAGAATCTCTGCATTAATTCATGCCTAGCATTCATCATTTTAGGCATATCATATCCATTTGCGGAACAATATGCTTTAAGAAGTAATTTAAAATCTTGACTTCTTATGTACCCTGACGGATTGGAAACAATACAATCCTCTATAAATGCCTTAGTTGGATTCACTTCATTAATCAAATCTTTTAACATTCGCTCACTGGTAGAGGATGTAGTAAATCCATTTTCAAGTACTGGTATAAATGACTTAACCAGTACAGATGCAATAACATCTTTTTCAGACATTAGTTTTTCTATTAACTTAGGATCTCGTTTATCCATAGGAATTTCTTTTATAAACGGGATGAGCAAAATTCGTTCTATAAATGGAGGTAACTCATTTATCGGTATACGAGGGAATGCATTACCTGCTACTATAAATTTTGCACGTACGGGAGCCGTAATGATTCTTTCATACTTATTAGACATAGTGAGATGCTCATTTCCTACAGCTCGTTTAAATTCACTTAGATTAAATCGATTGGTAGAACCAAAATCCTCTGAAATATTGCACTGCTTATTAAGAAGCGAAACATTTCCATTCGTCTGACTAATTTGAGTCAAATCTAATTCTGATATAACCTTCTTTCCTAATAAACGACGGATAAGTTCTAATATTAGACTCTTCCCTGTATTGGGTTTTCCAATCAGAAAAACTGCCTTTTTCATTTTTTGAGTTGGACTAAGTATATAGCCTAATGCTTCAAGTAAGAGTAGAATTGAATCATCCACTAATGAAGTTTCAAGATACTGCATAAAACTACTCGCATCTTCTATAGAGGCACCTTTAATATAGTCAGCATTAATTTTATAGAGGTATATCACCGATGGGGATGCTCCGCCATCTAAAGATGTCGCATCCCCATCGGTGAACTCACCATTCAAAAGATTAAGTATCCCATTATTCCATAGGACTTTATCATTTGCGATAGATAAACCTTTCGCTTCAAATTCAGGATCAACCATAATATTTTTAATGGCATTATCTAATGCCTGTTGACTAATCACGCGAGATGCTTCACTACTTAATAAATGTCTCCGAAGCATTAATTGACCACTATTACCCGCAGGTACTATGTGGGCCAAATTATTTTCAAGTCTTAAATATAAAACATCATCAGAGGTGAATAATGCATTTTGTTTTTTTAATGCATCTAAAAATTTTACTTCATTATAGGACTTCTTAGGCGTCCTAATATCAATGGTTTGTATAGGTTCCATATACAAACCTCCTTTCTAAAATTAACCATTACAAATTTCATGACGTCATATACACAGTATATGGAAAACCCGCCTATTCTTCATGGTTTGAAAACTGTAATAAATCTTACCTGTAAAACATTTAGTAATTCCATAAAAAAAAGCAGGCACTAATGTGCCTGCTACAAATTATTTTATGGAATTACTAAACCTTTTACCAACTAGGATTTATTCTCCCATTTAATTTTTGAAGATAATAAATATAGTCATTAATCCAATAGTCATCATACATTATATTTTTCAAAGAATCATCAAACGACAGTTGTTTCTCACGATTTATAGCGTAATATTGAGGCACCTTTTTTTCATAATAGTTAAAAAATAGTAAACCTAACAAATGATAAATCGCACATCTGGCAAAGCCATTTAATCCATATATATCAGGTGGCAAATACCATTCCTGATTCCAAATATTTTCAATATTTATAGTATATGGTAACCCTGCTTCTAACCACTTATAATACTCCTTATAAATTAATGGCATTTCTTGGTCATCTTTGTATAAGTCACTACTCACCACCTTAAACAGTACTGGTATTTTTTCATAATACTGACTATTAATCACTGTATATGGTGAAACTTTTCTTTCCTTACCTGGAAGAGACCTTATAGATTCAAACTGTATTGACTTTTGTTTTGGATCAGTTAAATAAGTCTTCTTTAAATAAAAAGCTATACATACAAGATATAACCAGTATTTCAATTCATCAGATGTTAGAGTGCTCTTTCCTAGAATCGGTACAAGTGGAATTATAGAACTCATATATGTTGATAGATTACAAGTTGGTTCCTTAAAAATCAACTGACAAATCTCACTCTTCACCTTATCCTCTAAAGGTGCTACTCTTGATACTTGATTATCAATTAATATCCTCTGAAACTCTGTTCCCTCCAGTTTCAAGTTCTTTGACTCACTTTTTATCCAAGAAAAGATTGCCTCCGTATTTTCATCAATCAATTCGCTCAAATGACTAATATTCTCTTCCGTAAACGCTTCTATATTTTTCCAATCAGCTTGAAGTGTTTTAAAAACATCTTGTTGAAGTCGTTCTTGGTATATACATTGATAAAAATACAACTGACTAATTAAAAGCACACCCCTTGGAACTTTGTTAATGTAAGAGAATTGATAAAACGCGGCCTTAGAGAATATTGTTCTCTTAAACCAATCTATTTCCTGGCGAAAATCAATTTGATGAACTGCCTGATATAAGGCTTCTTGCTTCTGATCCCTGCTCACTCTACTACACAACAAAGGCATTAAATCAGTTTCTTTAATATTTAGATTTACAAGAAATAATGCAATTAACTCATCATAAATGGTTGGATCCTCAATATAAATATGGGCCGTATTAGATAGTGATTTAAATATTAAATCCTGCTGCTTTTTTCCATTCACCAATTTATTAGATACGGCCTCAAATAATCCTCGTGCTTTAAGGTATTGATTATAATATTTCACATCAAACCTTAAACCATCTTCAAGCTCAGTATTTTCATCATAACGATGCGTTTCATGAAACTTACAATAAGGATAATGTTCAGTAGAGTTGGCAGACTTCCATAAACAGTATGCCCTATAAATATAAAACGCTTTTAAATCTGTCAAATGACTCGATAAGTAACTAGGGGTTAGATAAGCCTTTTTATCAGTAGCATTTTGTTTCTGACTACACAGATTAAATATCTCATAAAACCGCTCTAATCCCTGTTTAAAAGAACGATGCCTATCACTTTTAATAGTTTCGTCATTAGAGGGAAAAAGCTTAGAGAAAAAAACATCTTTTAAAGATCTATATTTTTCAACTTCAGAAGTCGTACTATTCCAAGTATCAATTAGGCTATTAAGTTTTATTTGGTCAGGCAAGCAAGATGTTATATTTAGCTCATCTAAGGTAATGGTATCTCCTTTTATAGTATGCATCGGACACCGAATAACTCCAATATGATTTAAATATAATACTGGTAAATGGATGATATACTTTTTATCGCTTTCGCTATCACTAGTTTTAAATAAAATCGTAGTAGGAATAGGTTGTGCCCAATACAAAGATTTTGATTTATGTTCTTTCTGTATTTTTTTTAACTGAGTTGGATCCACAGTCACCTCATAACTTGAAGAGAAGATTTGTAGATTCTTAAAGGACTCAACCTTCAACTCCTGATCAATCTCTTTTTTTTTAATACCTTCAATCCGTGAAACAAAATCAGGTAAAATCTGAAGATACGTCACACGAATAGAAGATAACAACTCATCATGAACCTTAGTAATTCCTAGTAATAAACGTAAATTATCTGGCGGATAATCTTTAACTTTAGTTCTAAATTCAACTTCAAGTTTAAACAAATCTTCAATCTGTGATAAAGGCAATATGCTTTCTCTTTTATTCATAATGCTTTCTATCATAACGCTTTTTATATCATCTGTCTTCTTACGAAAACTGATCACATAATTATAAAGCTCTTCAAAAGATAGATGTGCAAGACGAGGCTCCACCTCATTGTAATAAATCTTAGTATAATAATTTTTGGCAAAATCGGTTACTGACAATTCTTCCATATTCCCCACTATAATGACACTCCCTTTTTATTAATAAAATAAAATTTACACCAGGATACCTATTTATAATATATTTTTAATCAGCAACTATCTCACATAAAAGTTTTAGTAAATTTACTGGAACTTTGGAACAAAAAATAAACCACCTCTATGTTTTAGATATAAACCATCTACACAAAAGTGGCTTATTATTTTCATCCTGTTAATTTAATAATTAAGCCAATACTATAAGTTCCAAATATAATCCACTTTCAAATATGAAAATAACATGATGATTATACGCCAATAACTCATAACTGTATACTTTAAATTCCAAGCCAAAATAATATCTATTCATCATCCATTACTTGATCAACTATAGCTGCTATTGCAGCAAGAATAATGGTTATAACTGCTTTATTCATATGATTCCTCCATTAGGCTACTCGGTGATGTTGCTTTTGACAATTCATACATAATGCTTCGCCATAATTATTTAGTGAATACGAATGAACTTTGCTTGTTATACCAGTACCACAATCACTACATACAAAAGATTGATTACTAGAAGAAACTTTAGGTTTTGATACATGATTTGATGTATTAGCCTTTGACTGTACTATGGGTGTTGATGTTGTAACCCGTTCATCAACAAACTTATCTGCTTCTGGATCATTTCCAGTAGCTACACACAAAGACAACATGTAAGCATATTTAATTGCTGCTGTTTCAGCCTTCATAACTGCCTTATCGCCACTATCTTGCCCTGAACCAATACCAGTAAGCACTACGCTTTCATTTGATTCACAATCATGTAAAGTAACATGAGCCTTAATTGTTGCTAACTTATCTATATTTCCCTTTGCAGTTGAAACTTCTCGCAAATCTAATAGTTCAATGTCTACAGTAGTAGCAATTTGTAATTCACAAAGAGCTGTATTTACCATTTCTAACAAATCAGCCGACGTTACATATGTATATCCATGAAATTCATTAATCCCACTCTTAGCAATATATCTACACTTATCCATAACAAGTGCTAATTTTTTAAAAATTGTTGATTCCATTCTATTTCCCTTCTCTCTTAATAAATACCTAATAATTGATATGCCATGCCTACAAGAGCCTGTGTAAACACATCATCAATAACCTCTTCGGATAAAGAGCTATCTAGAGCAATAGGTTTTAACTGTATTTGACGATAATTAGATAGTGCATTTTTCCAATCTTCCTTATTGTGTGTAACGCTAAGATAAACTGAAGGATTGCTCATTCTATGCTCTACATCTAAGGATTGTAAGCGAGTAAGAAAATCACTAACACTTTCTTTATCACCTAGGGTTGCTTGTGCAAGCAATAATTCATGCCACCATAAATACCCTTTAATACCTTCACTTGTTTCAATAATAGAAATTAGAGAAGATTCTGTTTTCTGATGATTTCCCTGTAATGGATGTGGCCAATAGTCAATTACGGAAAACTTAGACTTCTTTTTATGCAATGCAGACGAAAGATCACTAATAACACTAACAGGCATTGATACCATATACAAATATTCACGCTTTCCAATAGTACGTATAATAAAGTCTTGTACATCTTTCCTATGCTTTCCCAAAATCCTATTATATTGCTCACTAGATACAAATTCTGCTAGCTCTATACGATTACCTTTATCTTCCATGGGCAAAAGATGCGTAGTAACAGTTTCAGTAGATACAATTCCAAATTCAGTTGTTCCATCATCTAGCACTTGAAATATATTTTCTAATTCATCAAACAGCTCACCCTCACGATTTAAAGAATATATTTTCTCCATAATGGCACTTCCTTTATCTGCATGGAATCGTGCACCATAAATCTTATCTACATCCACAATAATACAACCTACTTTTTTCATTTTATGTACTCCTTTTATGCAATTTCTTTTAAAATATTCATTTGTTCAGCTAGAGCTCTACATTGAGAAGATACAGAACAATACCCCTCACATTTTCTTCCATGCCAATTTTCTTTTCTAGAACACAAAGCAGGCACCTCATTATTTTGAAGTGCCTGCTCTAATCGACTTGATTTAATTTCTATATATTTTTTTAGCCAATGATCGCTAATTTTATTGATTGGAATAAGATACACAGAATCGGTAATACCTCTTTCGGCTGCTATACGTAAACCAGAATCACGACAAAGAGCCTGAATCACCATATCTTTTACTTCATAGCCAGCAGCTTCTAATAACATCCGATATGTATTTAACTGAACAGCCCAGTCCATGCGATAATGAACACCATCATACCTAAATTCTTTTTTTGTCTTAGGTTGGCCTTTCTTGAGCCCCGACTTATAGACCTCACCTGTAGGTACATCAACTTTATAAATACCTAACGCTTTCATCAACTTATAGGAAGATGTAACCTTAAAATCACCTAGGGTATTATCTTCTTTAGTTAATACTTGTCCATACAAATCCATCTGTCCACTTGTATTCGCTGTATATAATCGCTCCTCTGAAAGCATATTACCATCTGTATGGTTTTCATTTATCGTGTGGACAGCTGTACCATGGATCGCATATAGTTGGTCTTTAGGATTTACAGCATACTCATATGTCTTTTTTAAATACTGTTCTCTAGTACCTACTAGTAATTCTGTAATAGATGGTTTATCTAACTTTCTATCTAGGCTTTTAGCGATGGCTCTAAGTGTCGGTAAAAACATACACCTTTTAGTTTCAGAGCAACTCAATAAACATTTTTTTATAGGTACTGTTTGTCCTGATGGACAAATAAATTGTGTAGCTGGCATATTATAACCTCCTTTTTATCTAGTATTAAGCATAAAGACATTCTTCTGGTAATTCGAATTCATGAATATAACAACCAAAGTTATCATTACGTGTTTCTAACCAAGTTTCTAATTTTGTAAGCATTGTCTTATGCTTATCCTCTCGATTAATCCCTGCTTTAGAAAATTTAGTTATCAAATATTCTTTTAGATTATCCTCATTAGAAAAATATTGATCTTCCTCTTCGTTACCACACCAATAATAGAAAAGATATTTATTATCTAGAAATTTATGCTCAACATCACTATTTACATAAATTTCCATTCCTGGTTCCTCTGCTGTATACACATATTGAATCTCTGAAAAAGCATCAGCGGATAATAGTAAGTCAATATCTTCTATATGTGGCACCCACGCTGCCTCTGTATACATGTGGAAAAAATACTCATCATCCGCTTGTTGAAGCTCGCCACAATCTATAATAAAGTTTCGTTTATCCTTAATAATCTCCAAAGAGGACTGATCCTCTAAGCGTTGTAATAGTTTAAATAAAGTCGTATCACACTTGAAACTATCAAGTGTAGATTTCACTTGCTTAAAAAGCTTTACTATCTGTTCTCTATTTGTAGAGTAAAACACAATATCATTCATACAATAATTTGCCATAATAAAAACCTTTCATTTCAACCAACAAAAAAAGACACCCAAAGAGTGTCTTTTTTACTTTAAGCTAAGTAGTATCTAAATCGATAATCTACGCTGTAATATATGCTATTATTTAGATCCTTCGTTGTTTTCTTGCTCAACAACTGGACTTTCTATTGTTTCTTGGTTTGATTCTGTTTCATCTAAAGCAGTATCATCATTACTATCTTTAGAGTCATCACTTGCTATACCCAAAACAATCAGAATAAGTATTAGTAAAATAACGATACCTATAATAGTACCAATAATCCAATGGTTTGAGAAAAAGCTTATTAAGAACCACCAAATAAAATAGTTAATAAAGTTATACAAAACTGCAAAAATAATGAATGTCTGGATTTTCTTCCATAAGTAATCAAACGGACCACTTGTAAAGACTATAGAATTGCTATACCAGGCTTTAGTAGAACGCCAAGCTAACCATAATGCTATAGGTGAGAAAAGTAACATAATAACTTGACTGATTGATTGAATTGTACTTTCTTCCATAAAAATCCCCTTTACCTAACACTTTTTTACACTACCACATCTGCTTATCTTCCTCTGTAAAAGTAAGCAATAATACGACATCAATGCTCAACCCTTCGGCGATATCAAGTAACATAGATAAAGACACATTATTGTTATACTTTCCGCGTTCTATTCTCCCTAATGTATCAGCGCTAATACTAATTCTCTCTGCAAGTTCAGCTTGTGTGAACCCACGCAAAGTACGATAATAAGCTATTTTTGCACCTACTTGGCGAAAAATTATAGTTCTTTTAACATCCATGTCTATGACACCTCCTCTCTGTAAAGCACCACTATTATTTTTACATACTAGCCTTTTCATCTCTACAGCTACATAGCCCATAAATACGGATAGATAGAACACTTTTCTGTATCTCTAAAATGGAAAGCCTATATAATTTGAGTTATCACCTTATATTTTCATCAGAAATATGGAATAGTTCACCATGTATTCAGATTTTCCCTTCTTCTGAAAAACTGTAATATCTACCAGCTCCAATAATAATGTGATCTAAAAGTGGTATATTAAGAATCTCTCCTGCAACTTTCATATCTTTTGTAAGTTTACGATCTTCTTCACTTGGCTTAACACGTCCAGAAGGATGGTTATGGACAATGATAATACTTGCAGCTTTAAGCCTAATAGCCATAGAAAAGACACATTTGATATCTGTAATAGCAGCAGTTGTATGCCCTATTGATACATCATCATACTTAAGCAATTTATTATGATTATTTAAATACAAAACCCGAATATGCTCTGTCTCAAAATATTGCATATCTTGCATAGACTTATAGATATCTAGAGGCCTAGATGCATCAGATAATCCATTAATTTTCTTTGCTTCTAAGTCTTTAATTAATCGCTTAATAGCACGAAGTTTCTTCATGCCAATAGGCCCCATACCATATGAATTTCTCCACTCAACATCTTCCGCCTTAAATAAAGCTGAATACCCATCACCATATGTTGTAATGATCTCCTCTACCGCTGTACGTGGTAATAATTCAGCTAAAGTTTCTCCAATACTACATTCAGACATAATAAAACCTCCTAAAAAAATAAATAACTAAGTCTTGATTCAAATAGATAATATACAATCGAATTTATCCACTATTACACACTAATAATGAAATTTAAACTAATTAGGGATAAAAAAAAGCAACATACTATTAATGAATAAGAAAGGAGGTTGATGCGTAATGTATATCGACAAAAAAGTATTATATGTGGCCGAAGTAGCTTCACTATTAGGATGCTGCTCACAAGTTATATATCAGTTAATCGATAGTGGTAAGCTTGCTGCTTACAAAGAGCCTGGCAGAAAATGCTGGCGTATTACAGAAGAAGCTCTTAATGAGTACCTTCAAAAGTGTCAAAAAGACTATAGCAATCAACAACGACGTCGTTAAATTATTTCTAATTACTATAACTCATTTAAAATTTATATACGCCTTTTTTCATCACCAAAATAATCAATAAGGAGTACAATCAACATGGATTTTAATGGTATTAATGAAATATTAACCGTAGAAGAGGTTTGTGATATTCTAAGAATCGGTAAAAATGCTGCATACAACTTAATAAAGTCTGGAGAGATAAAATGCTATCGATATAATCGAGTATGGAAGATTCCTCGTATTAGTGTAGACGAATACATGGAACGTATGAGAAACAACTATTTCAAGCACTAATAAAGCCCCATAGGCATATGCCTATGGGGCTATTTATCGTCTATAAATTATTTTCTTATCAAAGAATTCATTTGCTTATCAGATAAAACTATATTACAATACCTTCGGACAAATACTCCTCGATGGTAGAAAGGAGATTATATGTTTCCAATTCCTACCGGTAAAGGAAGTATATCTAGTATTCTACAAAAGAGTGGGATTCGCTATTACTACCTTCGTAATCTACCTTTATATACAGATGAAAACGGAAAAATTATAAAGTATAATTCTAAAGGTTTTACCAGCAAAAAAGCTGCCGAAAAACATCGTCAAAAGGTAATTATAGATCGTGATGAAGGTGTTTATAAACTAAACTATATCAATGAATTAACAGCAAGAAAGTTAAAACCAAAATCATCAAATGCTGCAGCGGATGAAAACTATTATTCTTTTTGTCTCCGTTTCTTTACAGAACGAGATAATGCCACTGCTACAAAAGAGTCATACCTTCATCTTATTGAAGCACGATTTAAACCTTACTTTAGTAAAATAGCCATCAAAGACCTTAATAAAGGGTTAATACAAAGGTTTATTGATCAGCATACAACGGCTATCAAAAATACCTTTGTTATATTACGGCAGACGTTGCGAAAACTATATAGTTTAGACTTAATTCCTCAGTACTTTTATGATGGGCTAATCAAGCCAAATACTACTGCCCCACTCCATCCTAAACAAGCATTAACGCATGAAGAAGTCAATTTATTCTTAGACTACTTTAAAGGGCACAATCTAGAATATGCAATATTATTATTGTTTCAAACAGGTATTCGAATTGGAGAATTACAAGCTCTGTACTGGAATGAAATAGAGATATTAGATGATAAGCATGGAAAACTTCATATCAACGCTTCATGGGGTAAAACAGAATTAGGACTAGCCCGTAAAGCAACTAAGACAAAAAGCAGCAAACGAGTAGTTCCTTTCACTAGCTCTAAGTTAGTTAAATTACTATTAGAAGCCAAAGAGAACTCTAATAGTACATGGGTGTTAGCTAATCAAGTTGGAACAGGCCCTATTGAAAAAAAGAACTTTACTAATCGCTATTTTAAAGCAGTTGGCAAACGACTCAATATTAATAAACCTCTTAGTTCCCATGTAGCTCGCCATACCTATATTAGTCATCTTGTAAATGCAAACGTACCATATACCACTATTGCAAAATTAGTAGGCCATGATACAACAGAAATGATTATAAAGGTCTATGCTCATCCAATCAATGATGAAAAAGAAGAATTCCGATTAGTAGAGAATATCTATATATAATTTGATTTTTAACTCAAAATCGATAGCATATTAATTGCGTAAACGATTGCGTAAATTTATGCTATCGGCATATGCTATCGCACTGTTTCAAGATAATAAAAAAGTCACTGCAAAGGCTATAAACCCTTGCAGTGACTGCATTCTTAGTGGTGATCCAGGAGGGATTCGAACCCCCGACCCACGGCTTAGAAGGCCGTTGCTCTATCCAACTGAGCTACTGAACCATGTGGATTACCTATATATGTAATTATCTATTATAGTATAAATTATGTACTATGTATCGTCAACTGTGCTCTATTGTAGTTTACCCTAAAAAAGGCAAAAAAAATGGAGCGGGTGAAGGGAATCGAACCCTCGCGACCAGCTTGGAAGGCTGGGGCTCTACCATTGAGCTACACCCGCAAAAAAAAATGGTCGGAGCAGCAGGATTCGAACCTGCGACCCCCTGGTCCCAAGCCAGGTGCGCTACCAAACTGCGCTATGCCCCGTCATTAATTACTTGCTAATTATAGCAAACCTGGTAGTTGATGTCAACCACTACTCTTGCTGAGTTTTTACTCTGTTAAGTATCGCTCTGCAACGAAAATTATTATATCATTGATACAAATTAGTGACAAGTACTTTTTTACAACTTCATTAATTTTTTAAATTTTATTAGTACATATAAAAACATGCACCTCTTTCGAGGTGCATGTCATATTATTCTATAGTTATTTTATGGTTATGCCAATGCTTTTACAGCAAATAGATTAACCTTCGTAGCTACCGTCTTCTATTACGCCAGGGTTTTTAGCGATACCTTGTTTTACAGCAACTTCAGCAACGGCTTTAGCAACCGCTGGAGCTACGCGAGGATCGAATACGGATGGCATTACGTTTTCTTCGTTCAATTCGCTATCAGGAATCAAGTTAGCCAATGCATCAGCTGCAGCTAATTTCATTTCATCAGTGATTTGAGCCGCACGTACGTCGATAGCACCGCGGAATACGCCAGGGAATACTGCTACGTTGTTGATTTGGTTAGGAGCATCGGAACGACCAGTACCAGCGATGCGAATACCAGCTGCTTTCATATCAGCATATGTTGCTTCTGGGTTAGGGTTAGCCATTGCGAATACGATTGCATCGTCAGCCAAGTTTTCCAAAATTTCTTTTGTAAATGCACCTGCTGCAGATACACCAAGAAGAATATCAGCACCTTTAGCATTTTCAGCCAAGTTGCCATGTTTTTCTTCAAGTTTAAGCAAGTCGATCAATTCAGCTTGCAAGGAGTCAAGACGTTTGTAATCTTTGTGCAATACGCCAGAAGATACTAACAATGTAATATCACGAGCGCCTGCAAGGTATAACAAACGAGCAATGTTTGCACCAGCAGCACCAGCACCGTTTACAACGATTTTAGCAGTAGCTAAATCTTTTTTAACTAAACGAAGAGCGCCTTTTACACCAGCCAAACATGCGATTGCAGTACCGTGTTGGTCATCATGGAATACAGGGATTTCCAATTCTTCTTTCAAACGGTTTTCGATTTCATAGCATTTAGGAGAAGAAATATCTTCCAAGTTAATGCCAGCAAAGTTTTTTTGTAATAATTTTACAGTGTTGATCAATGTATCAGCATCTTTTGTATCTACAACCAATGGAATGCAGTCTACATCGCCGAATTTTTTGAACAATAAGGATTTACCTTCCATTACAGGCAATGCTGCTGCAGCGCCAATATCACCAAGGCCAAGTACACGAGTACCGTCAGATACAACGGCAACCATGTTGGAACGGCAAGTTAATTCGAAGGATTCTGCTTCATTATCTTTAATACGCAAGCATGGTTCTGCTACACCTGGTGTGTAAGCTACAGATAAATCATGAGCGTCTTTTAATTCATATTTAGTTCCTACAGTAAGGAAACCTTTTAATTCACGTTTTTTTTGTACAGCTAATTCACGTACGTCCATAATAATTCTCCTTTGTGGATAAACTCGGACTCTTTTGAGTCGGTAATTAATACCTTTAACTAATTGTATTATACAAAATGATATATAACAATTCAAGTTTTTTCGATATAGTTTTCCGAATATTTTAGAATTAAATTCTATTAATTTATACTAGTAATAAAAATGATAACTAAACAAAAAGTAGATAAACCATATACGGCTTATCTACTTTAGTACTGTATACACATTATCTAATAGGACAACGAGCATACAAAATATACATTTTTATTTATGCTTTTACGGATGGCAAGTTGCGACCATAGAAAATTTCCATCATTTCTTGTTTTAATTGATGTTTAATTTGTTTGATTTCTCGTTCGCTCAATTCAGATTCAGTAATACCAAATAGGTAATTATCTAAATCAAATTCTTTTAACATCATTTTTGTGTGGAAAATATTTTCTTGATATACGTTCACATCAATCATGTTGTACATGTTGCGAGTTTTCGCATTGATGTAGTTTTGGATCGAATTGATGCGATGATCGATATAAATTTTCTTACCCGATACGTCACGTGTAAAGCCACGTACATGGTAGTCCATGGTAAGAATATCGGAATCGAAGCTTTGAATTAAATAGTTAAGTGCTTTTAGTGGAGAGATTTGACCACATGTAGATACTTCAATGTCGGCACGGAATGTACTAATCCCTTTGTGCGGATGGCTTTCAGGATAAGTATGTACAGTAAGATGAGATTTATCAAGATGCATGACTACATCTTCCTTTTCAATTTCCTCTTCAGAAATCAAAATCGTAACAGACGCACCTTGAGGGTCGTAGTCTTGTTTCGCTACGTTAAGGATGTTAGCACCGATAATGCGACTTACTTCCGTTAAAATAGCTGTTAAACGATCTGCATTGTATACTTCATCAATGTACTGAATGTATTGCTTTTTCTCTTCTTCCGTACGAGTATAACAAATATCATAAATATTAAAACTCAATGTCTTTGTGAGATTATTAAAACCATATAATTTCATTTTAGGCTTTGCTTTAACTGGTGTATCCATGATATGTCATAACCCTTTCCATGCATAGACTTACTATTTTTTGAAAGCTTAACCCGTCGAGGCTCAAAGCTTTTACCATATAACTAAACAATATCTTGTTTATACACAAACTCTACACTAAACTGTCCATTATCGTAGGTAACGATAGCAAATGTACCGCCTGAGCGGTCACGAGCCAACGAGATACTGCCGGGATTCACAAATACCGCATCACGAACACGAACCTCACCATGATGATGACTATGACCGGACACGATGAGTCGCGCCCCCATATCAGTGCCTAACTCAATCAGTTTTTGTATGCGATTATAATATGATACCTCATGACCATGAGTCATGTAAATATAGGTATCCTCTAGAGGAATCAACTGTTCTCGCGGTTCAAGAGGCTGTACACGGTCATTATTACCGCGCACTGCATACACCGGAATATCAGCATGTTCCTGCATATAGCGCGCATCATCACCATAATCTCCAGCATGAAGCCACATATCGATTTCTTGATCTGCTGTAGCCTCCAAGACAAGATCTATATCATCTAGATACCCATGGGTATCACTTAAAATACCAATTCGTTTCATTTTATAAGTTCTCTAATACTATTATATTACATATTTATATGAACTATACCATATAGTTCGAAAATATTAAAGCTTGTTAATTAATTTGCGTAAAGCACGGCCACGATGGCTAATGGTTTCCTTTTCTTCAATGCTAAGTTCTGCCATTGTCTTTTCAAATTCAGGTACATAAAAGTATGGATCATAGCCAAAACCATTATCCCCTTTTGGCTCATCTTGAACAAGTCCATCACAATAGCCTTCAGCTGTCACTTCACGGCCATCAGGATATACGAGAGCTAAGGCACATACATAATGACCTGTGCGGTCGCTTTTACCTTGCAATTCGCGAATTAATTTTTCATTATTAGCTTGATCATCCCCATGATGACCTGCATAACGCGCAGAATATACGCCTGGTGCCCCATTAAGAGCATCTACGGTGATGCCAGAATCATCGGCAAGGCATGGACGATTGGTAGCCTTTGCATAGTAGTGAGCCTTTAATAGAGCATTTTCCATAAAAGTGGTACCTGTTTCCTCAGGTTCCTCAATGGTAACAACCTCTTTTACCGGTACACAATCGATAGATAAATGAGAGAAAGCCTCAGAAAATTCACGAATTTTCCCTTTATTGCCTGTAGCTAATACGATTTGTTCCACCTTACACCTCCGGAGCTGTAGGATATACCTTACCTACTTTATCTGCTGTTGTGCCAAGTACTTCCCGTTGTTTCGCCATGATGTCATCTGTAGCAGCCTCTGCTAAATCAAGTAATGCATTGAGCTCATCACGGTTAAAGGTACCATGTTCACCAGTACCTTGTACCTCAACCATATTACCAGAGCCGGTGCGCACCACGTTCATGTCAACGATAGCTGCACTATCCTCTTCGTAGCAAAGATCCGTAATAGGCCCCTCTGGACCAATACCTACGGAAATAGCTGCACAGAAGTCAGTAATCGGGAATTTGCCTGCGCCACCAAAGGTGAAGTCCACCGCATCAACGAGGGCTACAAAGGCACCTGTAATAGATGCTGTACGCGTACCTCCATCGGCTTGAATTACATCGCAGTCGATCGTAATAGAACGTTCACCAAGTGCTTCAAGGTCTACAACGGCGCGCAACGCACGACCGATAAGGCGTTGAATTTCTACGGTGCGGCCTGTTTGTTTACCCTTTGCAGCTTCACGGCTTACACGAGTTTGCGTAGAGCGTGGCAACAAGGAGTATTCCGCAGTTACCCATCCTTGGCCAGAACCTTTTAGCCAGCGCGGCACAGAATCCTCCACAGTAGCCGTACAAATAACCTTAGTCTTGCCGCACTCAATGAGTACAGAACCTTCTGCATACTCTGTAAAATTCCGTGTTATTTTAATAGGTCGTAATTGACCTGCTGTTCTATTATCGCTGCGCATAGGAACCTCACCATTCTAAATCTAAACATTAGAACGCCCCTTACACAAAGGGGCGTTATCTTTTCTTATTATATCACAATTTAACTATTTTTTATCACTACGAATCAGATTATAGTTACTAATTCTAACACAGTATGGTTCATTATCAGGAGCCACAACTTTGAGAATCTACCACTATACCTCGTATTGTCCATCGCCAAGTGGATCTACCACAACATAACGGCTTGCACCGCCTTCTGCTTTAGCCCGTTTGGCCTCTGTAATGGCATCTTGACGAGTTTCCTCATCAGCTTGCCAAGGAATGAACATAGCATAAACACTTTGTGGCCCATAGGGTCCATATTGACCATGTGAAAGTACGCTATGCCATCCAACTTTATTTTCGTACATGCGCACCTTTTCAAGGCGTTCCTCTTGTACACCTGTTTCATCGTAGTACACATTGTAACGGTTCGACCATATATCGCCTACACCAGTGCGTTCCTCTTCGGCCATCTTATGACGGTTAGCCCATTGTACCTTCCACTTAGCGATAAGGTCATCAATATAAGCGGTTACATTTTGACTTTGCTTATATTTAACAGGGTCAAAGGCAGGTTCGACGACCTTGCTGTAATCAAGGCCTGCCATGGATAAAATGATACCAGTATTTACATATGGCAATGCTTCTTGTACGGAGTAACCACCTTCTAAAACAGCTATATCTGCTTGCAATAAATCCACAAGCTCAGCATAGCCCTTTGCGGTTACCTGCATATTAGCCAATGGATCGCTAAAGTGATTATCTTGCCCGGCAGAATTAATAACAATGTCTGGATTGAATTCTTCTAGGATTGGCAATACTAACTCACGCATAACCTTCATCAAGCCTTCGTCACCAGTCCCAGGTGGCAATGGGATATCTATATTTCCACCGATAGCCTGTGGACCACCGAATTCATCCATAAAGCCTGTACCAGGATATAAGGTCCGTCCATCTTGGTGGAAACTAATGTATAGTGTATCCGGATCATGGTAGAACACATCTTGAGAGCCATCACCATGATGTACATCTGTATCTACCACAGCAACCCGTTTAATACCATAGGTTTGACGCATATGTTGAATCATGACAGCTTCAATGTTAATGGTACAGAAACCACGAATACCATGAACCATGGCCATCGCATGATGCCCTGGCGGTCTTACTAAGGCAAAAGCGCGATCTACTTCACCGCGCATAACCGTATCAGCAGCGACAATAGCACCACCTGCAGACACGCGGTGTGCTTCCGTTACCCAGGACTCTAAGTCAGGAGCGCCCACATGAACGCGCTCTATGGTATCCCAATCGGCCACGATAGGATTATATTCCACAATATTAGGTATATCTAATAAGCCTTCCTCAACGATTTGATCACGCGTATACAGCAAGCGCTCTTGTCGTTCTGGATGGGTTTCAGAAATCTTCCAATCGAAAGCAGGGAAAAATACAAGCCCTAAACTATGATTTGATGTATTTTTGTCAGTATTCAACTTATTACGTACATTTTTATGGGTATCAATAAGTCCATGACGCTCACGATAGGATAAGCCTTTATTCCACATACTGTTTCACCCCCGCTGCTAATTGTACTTTTACAGTGATTAATCGTTCCATCGATTGCCAGCCCTCAACAACAGGGAAATCTTCCATACTAATGACCTCTATATCTTGGTCCTTACCAAGACCTAAACGCAATGCTTCTTCACTGAGAGCTTCTTTAGCTCGTTCCACCACTTGTTCTACTCGCTTCAACGTACAGGTTTGTTGTTTAATCCCTAGTTCAGGAATAACGAGTAAGCGTCGTTTTGTATCGACATGAACAGTGAGTTCAATGGTCGATAATGCTAGGGCTGCTCCGATAGCATTCGCCACCGCCGCATTTTCTGGTATGGTAATCGGTAAATCCATATATTTACCTATGCTAGGCCCAAGGCTTGGCGCCGTTCCACCTACTACCACGATTTGAGCAGGCACAAATACATCGGGGTTCACAATATCCGCTACTACATAGATAGGTCGTTTGTTTTCTGCCCTTACCACCTCATCTATGCCATGCTGAATTGTTTCCAACGCCTTATTTACGATTGATTTCGCAACGTCAGAAGCAGTTACATTCCCTGCTAATTGTTGTTGAGTCTCAGTTGTATCTCCGTTTGTACTAGCATTTAGTCTCTTAGCCAATACCTCCATAGCTCGTTCAGCTAATTCAACCTTACCATAGCTCGCATACCCTAGTACGATGAGAGCATCCCCTAGTGTAGGTTCTGTCCCACCTAATACTACCGATGGGCCCACCCGTTCAGGGCCGACAGTAATTTCACCATCTACAATGCGAACGACAGATTCACCGCCAATACCAACAGAGGTAACGGCAAAGGAGCGTACCGCACTTGGGTATTCACGAATAGATACACCACTTTTAGTCATCAACGGTCTGCCTTGTTTCCACAAAGAAATATCTGTAGTGGTACCGCCAATATCTAACGCAACTGTATGTTCATTTCCAATAGCTCCAAGAGCAGATAAGCCTAGTACAGTTGCCGCAGGTCCTGTAAAAGCGGTCTCTACAGGTCTACTCACCATATGTTCCATAGGTAAAGAACCTCCATCGGCCTTTAATATATGAAGTGGAGCCTTAATGTTTCGCACGCTTAACGCATCTTCTACATTCTTCTTAAATACTGTAAATACCGGTGTTACAGCGCTATTAAAATATGCACTAATAGTGCGACGTGGAAAATTCAAAGAACCGCTTAATAAGCTGCCATTAGAAATAGTATTATATCTATCTTTCAATACTTCTGTTATAGATAATTCTTCTTGAGGATTCCGTACCCCAAATTTAGCAGATACAGCAGCCAAATCTGTGCCACTGCGAGATTGTACCATTTCGGCTATATGTCGAACTGCATTTGTAGGTGTACGTTCCACCACAATACCTCTATGATCAGTATAACCTTGAAGATAGACAGGATTTACAGGGAAAATATCATCCACATTTCGGCCAGGGCCCGTTACTACATAAAGATCTACAACTTGTTCCTTCTCTTCTACGATGGTGTTTGTTACCACAGTAGTAGACAGCGTAACTTGATCAATATTTGTAGTATCACCATGTTGGAGAATGGCATCAAGGGCCTCGCCTATGCCTTGCATTAAATTATCTTTGGTAGTCCGTCTTTTAGCAGATGCTATTACACGATGGCCATCGATGATGACCGCATCTGTGAAAGTACCACCTACGTCTAAACCTAGTAACATACGACCTCCTAATTAGTATAAAAAAAGCTGTACCCATCTCTATGTGATGAGTACAGCCTTCTGTTATTTACCAGATACAGATGCGTAATTTTTAATGATAACAATCGGAGTCATTTGGCTATCATTACCAAATGGATTGTCAATCAACAATTGTGCAATTTTATTACCGTCAATGCCACGGCTTGTACCTAACACAGCGGAACGTTTCAAGTCATTAACGTCAGCTACAACAGCGCCATAACAGCCTGTGCGAGATACGATTTTCTCAGCTACTTTATCTGGATCCTTTGGACCAAATACAATGTGCTTGTCGAATGGAGGCATTGTACCAGTTACATCATCTGTTAAAGATGCTGCACGAGCAATTGCATAGAATACACCTGGTTTGCGGAAAATCTTAGCAATAGCGCCTAAAATGAAGGCACCCAATACTTTCCATTTACCATCTAGATTCATAGCGGATTGCATGCCATAAATGGATGCCATAGACCCATCTGGATGGATAAAGCGATTAATTAAACGAGCTTGCCAGCAAACATTTAACTCTTCAGGACGTGTAAAACGACCTTGTGTAATAGCCACTACAGATTCAGCTACACATACGATATCTTCAGGTCCAATATTATGACCGCCAAATTCAACGATAGCATCCACGATGTCATCATTATCTGTAAGAATACGTGTTGGCACACATACTAACTCTAATTCTGCCATTGTTATGCCTCCTTATTGAACCAATGCTGCTTGAACTTCTTCAGCAGTCAAACGAATACTTTGTTTATCGATATGATAATCTGTACGGCCTACGATTTGGTAGTAAATATCGATGTCCATATAAGGGAAGCCCTTAATATCTTCACGAATATTGCCATTTTTGCCTGTTAAGGTAACGAATACACGAATAGTACCACCTTTGCGAGGTTTGATGATAACAGCTTCAAAATAACCATCATGACGAGGACGATTAATGTCCATAGCCCATGCATGTACTTTCACAGCATCAAAATGTTCCTCTGGCAACAATGGACGTGGGAATAAGTCCATAATTGTACCAAGTTGACGTCCTTTGTTCACAAATGGAATATCACAGAACAAGGTAATAGATTCAAAATTACGGTCAGATACTTGGAAGTTTGTTGCACGTTTTGGCAATAAAATAACCTTTTCATTACCTTGTTTCAATACGAACAAACGGAATAATAAATACAAAGCTGCAATAGCTACAATAATAGCTATTACTACACTTAGGATGTTATAAAACCACATAGGGCATCTCCTTTATAATGTAATATGTTCAATGCTGCGACGACTTGTATCAAGGAAGGAGGCGCTCAGCGTATCACCAAGCTCAATATCCTTTGTAAAATACAATGACACAGTACCCGCCGTTTTTTGAGGGTTAAACAAATCTTTACCCTCTAATCTGCGGCGAACAAGTTCACTTGTTTCAAAAGCAGGGTCGATGAATTGAATGCGCCCTGACGTTAGTTCCTCTAACAAAGGTTGTACAAATGGGAAATGAGTACAGCCCAAAACTACGACCTCAATTTCTCGGGACAATAAAGGCTCTAGATATTCAGTACATACATCCCGTACAGAATAGTCATCTAAATGACCTTGCTCAATGAGGCCTGCCAATTCAGGACAAGGTTGTTCCCATACAAGCACTTCATGATCAACTTCAAGGGCTACATGTTTATGAATATGACTATTCACAGTTGCTACCGTCGCCATGATGCCAATGGTCTTGCTTTTGCTTTGACTAATCGCTGTTTTTACGCCTTGTGATACTCCAATAACGGGTACAGACACGCGTTCACGTACCGCATCAAGGGCTACAACGGTAAATGTATTACAAGCAATAACCATCAATTTTACAGGCTGTTTTTCAAGAGCCTCTGCAATATGACAAGCTAAATAAGTAATTTCATCATCACTACGATTCCCCACAGGGTTATTCGCATTATCCCCAATATAGATGAAGTCTTCGTTAGGGAATTGTTCTTGTAAGACCTTTAAAACAGATAGCCCGCCTACACCGGAGTCAAACACGCCGATAGGCAATTGTTGTACATTACTCATTAGGCATCTCCTCAACAGCTGCTAACATAGGCTGATAAAAAGTATCGTCTAATCGCACAATTTTACCTGTTGATTTTGACATAAATGCATTCTTAGTCTCTCCCGTAGCTAGGAGCGCACCATCACTGGCACGGCGCATACGATAACGGAATATCATTTGAGCACGTGTCATTTTAACCAAATATGTTTCGATGTGAAGTTCATCATCAAAATTTGCTGGTTCTTTATAATTGCAAGATACATTCATGATAGGAAATACAATATCCTCATTCATCATATCCCACAGGGTTACACCGATTTTACGAAGGAATTCAATGCGTGCCATTTCAAACCATCTAAAATGATTACTATGGTGCGCAATACCCATCATATCGGTTTCGTAAAATCGTACATTTACTGAAGCAATATGCATATATTTATCCTTCTTTTTTCATAGAATACAACCTTCATTGTATATCTATTACTTTAGCGTGTCAAATAAATAAAGGCAGTTTAATCGCAACGGATCAAACTGCCTTAATGGTTAAAAGCTAGTTACTGCCACCAAATGGGAAGTATTTTTTTGCCTCTTCTTGATGACGAGTTTTAATGTAACGATTGGCAACCTTGAAGGCAAGGCCAAGCACTGCTACATCATCTATCCAACCTAATACAGGAATTGTATCCGGTACAATATCAATAGGTAATACGAGATACCCTAAGGCACCAGCAATGACTGCTTTTACATATTTTGGAGTGTCCTTGTCACGCATACAAAGGAACAAGGTCACTGCTCGTTGTACAAAGGCAAGCTTCTTACCATATCGTCCTAAAAAAGCGGCGAATTTAGATTCGTTAAAATACTTACCATATGTAATAATTTTTAATGGATTCATCTTCATAATCCTTTAGCGCCTATTTGCGCAAACCACCAATTTTATCTTTTGCTGTATTAACAGTATTTGTAGCAACATCTTTTGCTGTTTCAACAGCATCATTAGCTTTAGTTTTTGCAGTTTCTACTGCAGCTTGTGCAGAAGCTTTAGCCACTTCTACACCACCTTTAGCTAATTCTTTAGCTACATCGATATTTTCTTTAGCAACATCAATTTTCTCTTTTGCCGCATCGGTTACTTTCGCCACAACTTCTGCTGCATTGTCATGAAGTTGATATTTTGTTTCTGTATTCCATTTATCGATAGCAGGTGTTACTTTTTCTTCGTAAACTTGTTTCAAAGTTTCTTTAGCAAGACCTGTTTCATTAGCAATACCAGCCCAAACGTCACGTTGACCTTGTGTGAAAGGAATGCTAGCGCTTGCATCACGGATGATGTCACCTGCTATAGCTTTACCGCTTTCAAGGAATTCAGCAACCATTGGTTTATAGCGTTCGATATCAGAAGGCATACCATCTTGGATCCAAATGTGAGCAATTTTACCGATAGCATATGTTAAACCAACTGCTACAGGAACGCGAACTGCTTTTAGAGGAACAAGAAGAGAAATAGCCGCTGTACCTACAGCTGTGCTAAGACCACCAACTAGACCCACTACAGCACCAGATTGCAATTCTACTTCGTAAAGATGTGCAATGCGAGTTACCATATACGTTGCATTGGCGCACAAAGCAACACTGCTGAATTTAGGGGACAATGCCAATGCCGCTGCACGACCTGCACCCCAGAAAATAAATTGTTCAACTTGATAGTCACGATCTTGAGAACCATCCATAAGTGGCTCAAGTGTTACGCCATTATATTCTGCCATAAGTATTCTCCTTTGTTGTGAACCAACTATAGGTCATATTATTAGTATTATTATACCATTCTATTGCTAGAAGTGAAATGAATTTTTCTAATTATCTATAGATTTAAAAAATAAAATAACTTCCAATATTTTCTATCTTACCAACTAGTGAGACCACCATCGATAGTCCATGCTGCCCCTGTTACAAAGGAAGCTTTATTGCTCAATAAAAATACAATAACCTCCCCAATTTCATGAGGTTGACCAATGCGTCCCAAGGGATAATGTTGGCCCATTTCAGCCTTAGCAGCCTCTGCATCTTGCTGAGCATTGGCAATTTGTTTATCTACTAAAGAGGTATCCACATCACCGGGACAAACACAGTTAACGCGCACATTATGTGGTGCCATTTCAAGGGATAGTGATTTCGTAAAACTCACTACCGCACCTTTTGAAGCACCGTATACAGAGCAAGCCACATTGCCTTGTAAGCCTGCATCACTAGCTACCGTTACGATACTGCCCTTTGTAGCGCGCAAATAGGGCAATGCCGCTTGGCACAAGAAAACCGTACCTTTCACATTGGTACCAAACATTTCATCAAAGGCTGCTTCCGTTACATCTGCTAGAAGCTCTTCTTCATAATAGCCTGCTGCTGTTACGAGAGCAGAAACACCGCCAAATAATTTAACGGTTTCTTTTACAATACGCTGACAATCTTCAATCTTCGATACATCCCCTTGGATGTACTGCACCCTTGAAGAATAGCGGCGCAATTTCATCTTAGCCTTTTGTCCTGATTTTTCATCACGACCGTTAATGACAACACACCAGCCTTCTTTAAGAAGCAATTTTGCCGTAGCAAATCCGATGCCCGATGTGCCACCACTAATCAATGCCACTTGTACATCACTTTTATGAGGCATACCTTGCCCTCCTATAATGTGGAAACATAGTCATAGACTAATTTCAACAACATAACTGTCGTTACCGACAAGAATACAACACGTACTAACGACGAACCTTTAGCAATAGCTAAATGAGATCCTAAGTAAGCACCTATAATTTGGCCTACCCCTGTAGCTAAGCCGTACTTAATATTGACGTGACCTAAGCAGAAAAATACGATTAAGGATGCTAAATTACTGGTAAAATTCAATATTTTTGCATTCGCAGAAGCATGCAGAAAATCAAAACCAGTAAAAATAAAGCCCATAATCAAAAATGTACCTGTACCAGGGCCAATAAAACCATCATAAACACCAATGCCAAGAGCAAAAGCCATGCAAATATACAATGCTTTTCCTGCTACTGCTGAGGTACGGTTTATTTCGCCCCAATCCTTTTTAAATACCACAAAAAGTGTGACACAAACGAGTAGGACAATAATAATAGGCTTTACATACAAGGGTGGCAATGATACAACTGCTAAGGTACCAAGCATGGATCCTATAAATGTAAAAGGTAGTAATTTACGAACTAGAGAAAAATCAACCATGTGATTTCTTAAGAATGTAATGGACGCACTGCCAGCTCCAAATATACTAGACAGCTTATTACTGCCTAAGGCCATACTCGGCGGAAGGTTGGTTAATAGCATAGCGGGAACAGAAATTAGTCCCCCACCACCCACAATGGAGTCTACAAAGCCGGCAAAAGCACCTGCTACAGCGAGCAAAACGAGAATTAGGATATCAAATGGTAAACCTGTTACCTCAATAAGCCACTCCATATAAACCTCCTGTAGATAGCACATCAACGGTCGCCAAAAGGCCACCGTTGTCATGCTAGTTTATTTTATTTTGCACCTAGACGATCTAAAGCTAATGTGTATCCATCAGCACCATAGACTAAGCATCGTTTGACACGACTAATCGTAGCCGTGCTCGCACCTGTTTCTTCTACAATTTTTTCGTAGCTATCACCGGCACGTAGCATTTTTGCTACTTGTAAGCGTTGAGACAAAGCTTTCAATTCATTAATCGTACAGATATCTTCAAAGAATGCATAGCACTCCTCAGTATTTTCAAGCGTTAATATAGCGGTGAATAGCTCATCGTTTTGTTCACTTCTCAACTTCTCATTGATACTCATAGGATCCTCCTACTTCTTATTCATCGCTTTAGACCAAGCATCGCCAATCATTTGGACTAATTGTACCAAAATAACCAAGATGATAATGGTAGCAATCATAATATCAGCTTGGAAACGTTGGTAACCATAGCGGATAGCAATATCACCAAGGCCACCGCCACCGATAGCACCAGCCATTGCAGAGTAACTGATGAGGTTAACGATAAGAACCGTTACGTTATCGATAATCGTAGGCAATGCTTCAGGTAATAATACTTTCCAAATGATTTGGAGTGGACTTGCACCCATGGATTGGGCCGCTTCAATTACGCCAAAGTTAATATCTTTAATAGATGTTTCTACAAGACGTGCTAAGAATGGAATTGCAGCGATTGTTAAAGGCACACAAGCTGCAGTGGTACCAATAGATGTACCTGCCACCATACGAGTGAATGGAATGATAGCTACCATCAAAATGATAAATGGTACGGAACGCGTTGCATTGACGATAGCACCTAGCACCTTATTAAGCGCTACATTTTCTAAGATATGACCCTTAGAGGTTACTACCAAAATAACACCGAGAGGAATACCAAGTAACATAGCCATGACCGTAGAAATAATGGTCATTTGCAATGTATCAAGGGTACCAGTTATGAGAAGATTAATGATTTGCTCTGACATAACCGATCACCTCGCTTTCAATTGGTAATGTTTTGATGTAGTCTAAGCCCTCTTGCGCATTTTCTGGGTCACCATTCAAGATAACGATAAGGCGACCAACGCATGTATTTTGGATATAGTCGATGCCACCAAAGAGGATACTTACATCGAGGTTAAAGCGTCGTACGAGCCCCGCCACTACAGGTTCATCTGTAGATTGGCCTGTGAATTTAAGGCGTACTAATGGAGCTGTACCTGCAATCCATTGATCATGTAATTCCAAATGTTCTAACGCTTCTGGCGGTAAGTTATCACTCACAACAGAGCTGATGAATTCTTTTGTAGTATTTTCACGAGGATGTGTAAATACTTCAACAGTGCTACCTTCCTCGAGGATTACACCGCCTTCGATAACCGCTACACGATCACAGATTTCACGAATTACGTGCATTTCATGAGTGATGAGAACGATAGTAAGGCCCATTTTTTCGTTGATATCTTTCAACAATTTCAAAATGGATTCTGTTGTTTGCGGATCCAGAGCAGATGTAGCTTCATCACAAAGAAGAACCTTTGGATTAGACGCTAAGGCACGAGCAATACCAACACGTTGTTTTTGACCACCAGACAATTGAGATGGATAGTTGTTCATACGCTCAGTAAGGCCTACGATATCAAGGATTGGCGTAATGCGTTCCTTGATTTCAGATTTGCTCAAGCCTTGTAATTCCAACGGAAATGCCACATTGTCATACACTGTACGAGAGGACAAAAGGTTAAAATGTTGGAAAATCATACCAATATCTTTGCGTGCTTTACGTAAATCGGATTTGCTAAGTGTTGTTAAATCTGTACCATTGACGATAACAGAGCCAGATGTAGGAGCTTCGAGCATGTTGATGCATCGAATTAATGTGGATTTACCGGCCCCAGATTGACCGATAATGCCAAAGATTTCACCTTCTTTAACATCAAGGCTAATATCTTTTAATGCTTCCACACGAGTAGCGCCTTCATAGACTTTACTAATGTGTTGTAATTGAATCAAAATAATGTCCTTTCTTAAGGTAAAAGTTTACCATGTAATGAAAGTAGATTACCTATTAAGGCAAACCTTCTTCCATCAATTTTTCTAGTGCTTCGCGTAGACGAAGTGTAATAGCACCTGGTTTACCACCGGATACTGGATTTCTGTCTAGCTTAGTAATTGGGATGACACCACCAATTGTATCGGTAAAGAATAATTCGTCCGCATCATCTACAAAGGCGCGGTCAAATTCTTTTTCGATGAGAGTAATACCTAGAGATGGTGCTACGCGGGTCAAAATCATTTGGCGCGTAATACCTTTTAAGATATGATTATCTGCTGGATGCGTATACAAGATACCATCTTTGACAGCAAATACATTGGATGTTGCACCTTCTGTACAAACGCCATCACGGAACAACATGGCAGTATAAGCAAATTTCTTCTCCGCTTTAGTTTGAGCCAAAATATTTGGAATCAAATTAGTAGTCTTAACATCTACATGGTCCCAACGCTCATCAGGTAATGCAATCGCTTTTACACCTTCACCCAATTTATTAACTGCATCCATATCCAAATTACGGATAGACATAAGCATTTGTGGTTCTAGTTTGGAACGATCGTATGCATGATGGCGTGGCGCTACACCACGAGAGATTTGCAAATAAATATAGCCCTCTTTGATTTCACTTTGCTCGATTAAAATTTCGTGCAATTCTGTTAAATCATCTGGGGTCATTTTTACTGGAATATCCATTTCACGCATAGAGCGATACAAGCGATCTTGATGGTAAGACAATGCGAAGCAACGGCCTTTTACGACACGTACCACTTCGTATACAGAGTCACCAAACAAATAACCACGGTCATCAATACTGATAACTTTGGCACCTGGTTCAACAAACTCGCCATTAAAATATGTTAATTCTTGCATAGGAGCACCTCTTTTTCTATATCGTTACTCTATCAAGTAGTAATCATCATGGACTTATTATATCACAATTACTTTCAAATTTTCACGCTTTACTTTGTGAAAGATATAACTTAGATATACAAAAATCCGCTAGGATACCATAGTTAAAAACTATATCCTAGCGGATGTATATTATTAATGTCCTAATATAAATTTACGTAATGGTTTAGGTACATGGTTCAATGTCACGGCAGTCAAATAGGACAGGCCTAGCGCCATCACATACATAGCTAGCACATTAACTACGGTATATAAAAGATTATATTTAGCCATCACGCCAGAGATGATCAACAACCAGAATGGATGTGCTAAATAAATACCGTAGGACTTATCCCCTATTTCTGACCAAGTAGATTCCATAGTCGCATTCATTGGTAAGGTTTGGAATAAGAACAGACTAAATAGTGTTCCCAGTCCAGTATAGAGAACACCCATTGGGCTCATTTGATGAACTGTATAAATTGCTTCAAGCACTGTATAATGCCATACATCCATGACATAGTAGTAGGATCCAAGCATCAACAAAATAGAGCCTACCGCACTAACACCTAATAAGTAACGATAGCGCCACATGTATTCGCATACCGTTTCATAGCGCTCAGCACATACAGCACCCAACAGGAATATCCACACATAATGGATAACCCAATAGTTAAGTCTCATGTCAAAAAGATATTTCAACACAGGGTTATTACTAAGATGTTCTGTTACCCAACGGCCAAGCATGTAAGATGATACATAATCGATGCCCACTTGGATGATAAATAATAGAACCATCCAGAATACAGGGCGTTTTAAGATGACTTTCACCATAGCTCGCCATAACGGCATCATCACATAGAACCATAAGAGGATAACCATAAAGTATAAATGATACATAGACGTACCAAATAATAGATTTACAGCCAATGGTCCAGGATGTAAATTCCCTAGATTATGCGCCGTTAGTCCCGTGTAGAGCAAATAAAATATGGACCACGTAATATATGGAAATAGCACCACCTGAATACGGCGGTGCATAAATTCCTTATATGAGAATGGTCCCTCTACAGATGTATGGTAGAACAATCCAAATGCAGAGAGGAAGAAAAATGCTGGTACTCCAAAGCGCGATAGAATTTCTAAGACGCTAATGAGTTCTAAATTTACAAAAGGATTTTGTAATGCGTAAGAACCTACATGAATGCCGATAACACCGAGCATACAGAGGCCACGCATATATGTAATTTCCGGTAAAAATGCTTTTTTCATGTCCATTCCCTATTCATTATTGACCAGGTACAACTGCAGGTGTTGGCACAAGGCGTGGACCTTGAGATGTTGTAGCCGGTTGTTTAACTACTGGAATTACAGATGATATAGTTTGAGCAGCTGTTGTCTTTGCTGGTGGAGCAGGTTGTGCTGGCGCAGCTTGACCATTCGCTTTAGCTGCTTCCTCAGCCTTAGCCTTAGCCTCTGCCTCAGCTTTAGCTTTCGCTTCTGCTTCACGTTTCAAGCGTAATTCTTTTTCAAGCGGTACCACTGGTTTGTCGTAAATAGTGATATCTGTTTCGAATAGACGACCCCAAGGGAATGTAGCTTTTACTGTACGAGGATCGATTTTGAGATATTTTTCAGCGAAGTCTTGAATTCGTTCGCCTAAGTAACTTTCAAGACGTTCATTCAACTCGCCAGAGTAACGTACATTATCTGTGCGAATAGAGTCTTGCATACGGTAAATATCTTTCCGGATATTTGCTTGGTACGCCCAGTTATCCAAATATTGTTGAGTCAACATTTTACGGTGACCTTCTGGGCTCATAGTTTTGAGCAATACTCCTTGCGCAATGGCGTAGCCTACTGTATTACTTGCGGTATTCCAACCATTGTACGCACCGATTTTGTATAACATATCGCGTTTGTACATAGCAGATACTAATGTATTGTCCGCACCATTGTTATAAGCAATATCAGCAACGCTTACGTTTACACCAGAATCAACAGCTTGTTGAATTCGATCTACGAAAGCATTTGTAGAATTAGAAATCATCGGGAAGTTCTCGAAGCTTTCAGATTCACCAGTGCTTGTAGTAAGTGGTGTATTTACTGCTAACAATACAGTTGGTTTGCCTTGTGTCACCATAGTGCCACCTACGGCCTCAACGTGTTGAGCAATTGTTTTATCAATCGTTTGGTCTTCGTAACCTGGCAGTGTTTTACCACCACCACCGAGTGGGTAAATTACAGAGAATGTAGGTTTTTCTGTACTTTCATCTGTACGAGAACGAGCCATCAACAAGAGCCCAAGTTGGTCGGCACCAGGGAAGCTACCATATTTCTCAGCAGGAATATCCTTAGAGTATTTACTTAAGTAACGACCTTCTAATGCAGATTGGGACAATTGAGATGTATCATCATGGCCCAATGCAAAGTAATCGAATACACCGCTACGAGTTTCGTCGATCAACTCTTTGTTGATTTTCATATTTTTTTGACGGCGGTCAAACCAGTCTTGTAAATATTCTACAGGAACAGAGGCTTGTAAGCTCATCAATTTTTGAGTTTCCTCTTGTGTTAAGGAGCCAGAGTCTAATTTATCTTGCAATGCTGCAATTTGGAAGATAGTAGGACCATATTCTGCATAATAAGCTGGTTCAGTGCCGCCACCACTAGCACGTGGAGAACGCATTACAGTACCAAAGCCATAAATACGCACGTTTTTATTACGAGCTTTTAAGGATTCAATACGTTTTAAACGGCTTTCCAATGTAGTCAGTGGAATGTTGTGTTTACGAGAGTCTACAAGACCACCATAGATAAGCGTATCTGTACTCAATACCATCACATCAGCACGGCCTGCATTTTGTTCAACCCAAGCCATGATTTGATCTGCTTGACCTTGGTAATTCTTACCAGAAATCAAATTTTGAGGTGGCGTCAATATAGTCATACCTGCTTCGCGAGCTGTATCTACAGTATATTGTAAGCTTACAGGGCGATCATCTTGAGGTACATACAACACGGTTTCCGCATCAATTTTAATAGATGTGCCAGTAGCGATAGCTGCAGCCATAAGTGCTACTTTCAACCATTTATTCGTCATAAATCAAATCTCCTTCTGTGTAGCGAGTACTCCCGACTCGCGAAATTAACTGTTTTATAATACTCTCTTTTTCTGACACTTTTATGAAATGTTCATATGCTCAATAGTATAATTATATCATTTGACTATTATTTCGCAACTGGCTTGGTTTTTCCTACCTTCGGTAGACTCCAATTGTACTTGATGGCTAACAAACGGATAACGAGTACCACTGTGAAAGCACCATATACGGCCATACTGTCCCAACTAGATGTAACCATAAGATAATAAACGATGCCGCCAATAATACTAGGCAAGGCATATACATCCTCTTTCAAAACAGATGGGATGCGTTGCGCCAACATATCGCGGATAATACCGCCACCAACAGCAGTGATTGTACCGAGCAACACAATAAAGATAGGCAACTCTGGATAGAGTTTAAAACCTGCAGAAGCACCTGTTACGGTAAATGATGCTAAGCCTAATGCATCGGCTAATAAATAACTAGCTCGACTACGAGGCCCCATCGCATGCTTGCGATATCGGCTGTTATAAATCAAGAACACGATAACAGTTACCACTAAAACAACGGTAACATACACTACATTTCGCAATGAATTCGGCGGAAAATAGCCGAGCAACACGTCCCGTACAATACCACCACCAATAGCAGTAGCCAATGCAAGGACAGTCATACCAAATATATCCATCTTCCGAGCTACCCCAACGAGTGCACCGGATACAGCAAAGGCAATGGTGCCAATCATATCAAACATATACCATATAATATCCATAATTCCCCCATATAATCTATTCGCATAACTGCGTACACTGTGATAGACTTTATGTAAGATATTATACATGAAGAGGTATGCCAATGACAAAAGACATTACTGTAGACATTGAAAATATGGATGAACGCTCTCGCGACGAGTATTTTATGGCCATCGCTATGGAAGAAGCGCGCAAGGCTTATGCTCTTGGGGAAATTCCGATCGGTGCCATTCTTGTAAAAGACAATATCATCGTTTCACGCCATCACAATCGTCGTGAACTCGATCATGATGCAACGGCTCATGCAGAGGTTCTCGTAATCCGCGAAGCATGCGATGTCCTAAAGCGCTGGCGGTTGACTGGTTGTACCCTGTATGTTACGATAGAGCCGTGTCCGATGTGCGCTGGAGCCATTATCAACAGTCGTATTGATCGCGTTGTATATGGTGCAAGTGATTACAAAGGAGGCGCCGTAGAGTCGCTATTCAATGTGCTTTCTCACCCAGGTTTAAATCATGAACCTGAACTAGCATCTGGTGTGCTTGGTGATGAATGTAGCCAAATCATGAAAGACTTCTTTAAAGAGCGCCGTAAAGCACGGAGGAGTACCCAAGAGGCTGAAGGGTCCGCACTCGAAATGCGGTAGGTCGGGCAACCGGCGCGGGGGTTCAAATCCCTCCTCCTCTGCCAACTAAACTATATAAAGCGCTAACTATGGTTAGCGCTTTTTTTGTATCTATAACTATTTTTGTAACCATTTGGGTTATAATATAAGAAATACAATTTAAAATAATCTCCTCATAAACTCAAGGGGACACTACTATGAAAAAATATTACCCTTATCTCATCACAGTGAGTCATATGATTAACGACTCCTGTCAAAGTGTATTGCCTGCCCTCTTACCACTGTTCATTTACACCTATGGACTGAGCTTAGAGCAAGCAGGTTTTCTAATCTTAGCTAATACAGCATTATCATCATTATTACAGCCTTTACTAGGCTATATTTCAGATAAGATCAATCAACCGCGGCTCATTGCCTTCGGCGTTTTATTATCTGCATGTAGTACAGGTATGATGGGCTTTGTTACCTCTTATGAAAGCCTCCTCGTTTGTGCCACATTAGCGGGCGTTGGCTCTTCCATCTTCCATCCTGAAGGCGCAAAGATTATGAACCGTCTCGGTGGAGGCAAGAAAGGGAAGGCCATGGGCACCTTTGCTATCGGCGGCAGCTCGGGCTTCGCCTTTGGTCCACTCTTTGCAGGTGCCATTGCTTATACAGTTGGGCCTCATGGATTGGCTGCTTTCACCGTAGTAGGTATTATTATATCTACTATATTGTTCGTACTAATGCCTCGCATCGTAGCTCATGCACTTACTATCGACCAAGCAGTAGCTACTGAAAATCCAACAGTGGCGGCAAAACCGCTGAAGAACTACTGGAAATACTTTGGCATCTTGTTCGTTATCATCTTGAGCCAATCAGTAAACTTCCGCGTTATCAATGCGTTTATTCCGATTTTCTGGACTCGTGAGCTCGGTACAAGCCCAGAACAAGGCAGCTTTGCCTTGACTGTATTCTTTAGTATCGGTATCTTCATGACCTATATTGGCGGTCTATTGGGCGATAAATATGGGCCTATCAAGATTATCAGACTATCCCTATTAGTTTGGTTACCTGCTATGTTCCTATTAACAGAGGTACCAACCTTCTCACCACTCATCATGATGCCTGTAGCATACTTGCTACTACTCATGATTGGTGCTGCTAAAGCAATTAGCTACAGCCCAGTTATCGTACTAGGCCAAACATACCTAGCCAAAAGTATCGGCTTTGCATCGGGTATCACCCTTGGCGTGAGCCAAACCATCGGTGGCGTCATCGCTCCTGTCGTAGGTAACCTAGCAGATACCTACTCCCTACCGGTAGCTATGATGACACTCGTACCATTCCTAATAGTAGGCCTTGGGGCATCATTAATACTCAAAGATCCTAAAAAATTACAGTAAAAAAGCCCCCTTACGGGGGCTTATATTTTTAGCTAAATTAGTGTTTTAGCATTTCATTCAAGATAACTATGTCCGTTTCTTTCATACCTTGAGCCACAGTACCGATACTGCGGATGGTATCATCAACGGTGTATGCTACAAGGCCATCGCCTTTTTGGTAGTTCTTATTAAGGCGGGCTTGTTTATAGCCCATGAACGCGCCATCAAGAGAGATAGCAATTTTACCTGCACAGGATGGTTTCGCGCCATCGCATACGATACCGGATAAGCTGGCAAGACCATTCACAAGAGTATTTTCAATAATATCCTTGTTATCACCTTTCAAGAAGGCTATGCCTGCTACACTTACTACGCCAGCAGATACAACACCGCAGTAGGCGGACAATTTACCAATACCAGATTTAACGTACAGTGTTAACAAGTTAGCAAAGACTAGCGCTCGGTACAGTTCATCATCACTTTTACCAAGTTCCTCAGCAGTTGTAATGATAGGCACTGATACTGTTAAGCCTTGGTTACCAGAGCCAGAGCAAATTACAACAGGCAATGGACACCCACTCATGCGCGCATCGGATCCAGCTGCTGCACGAGCCTTACATTTCGTTTCTAGAGACGGATTTTCTTCATCCAACAACAAGAGCTGGCCAATATTGGAGCCATAATCATTAGATAAACCTTCTCGAGAAATAGCTGTATTGTATTCTACTTGCTGTTTGATTTGAGGAATAATGCCAGAAATATCTGCCGTTTTAGAAAACTCGTAAATGCTATCAAAGGTCATAGCATATTCTGTTTTTGCGACCTTCTTAATTTCATTGATTGTTTCAGACACAATCTCACCATCTACAGCAACATAGGTTACATTCGTATGGTCATTTTCAATGCGAACCACCGCTGTATGTTCATCTGTTTCAGCAGTGATTTCGATATAAAGATTATCTACACCCTCAGCAAGTGAGACCGTACAGAAGTTAGCATTCAACAATGTGCCAAGCCATTTACGATCTTCATCTGTAGCAGATTCTAGTACCTCTAGTTCACGCTCAGGATGACCTACGATGGCCCCAAGGGTAGCAGCCGCTTGAAGGCCCTTTCGCCCACCAGAGTTAGGAATTACTACGGATTTTACATTTTTAATAATATTCGCGCTGCATCGTGCGTGAATATGGTTAGGAAACTCATCTAAAACAGAGACTGCCTTCGCAGCCGCATAAGCCAATGCAATCGGCTCAGTGCACCCGAAGGCAGGACGCATCTCTGATTTTAATAAGGAAATATAATCCATCTTATACTTCCGCAATAATTTCCACTTCTACCAAAGCACCCAATGGAAGATCTTTTACTGCTACGCAAGAACGAGCTGGTTTAGAAGTGAAGTATTTAGCATACACTTCGTTAAATGCTTTGAAGTCAGCGATATCAGCCAAGAAACAAGTAGTTTTAATAACTTCAGAGAAGTCAGAACCTGCTGCAGCCAATACAGCATCAATGTTTTTGCATACTTGTTCAGTTTGCTCTACGATACCGCTTGCAACAATGGAACCAGTTGCAGGATCGAGTGGAATTTGACCAGAAGCGAATAATAAACCGCCTACTACTTTAGCTTGAGAGTAAGGACCTACTGCTGCTGGAGCTTTGTCTGTGTGAATTGTGTTCATAATAATTCTCCTTTAAAATATAATTGAAAATAATATAAATTATTCTAATGCCGCCATACTCACATTAGTAATTACCTTGTAAATGACATACTTCGTGAAAGCATATCTATAACAAATTATTTAATAGATTTGAAGGCATTGTCAAATATCGTTTTGAAATAATCCCGTTGTACATCAGTTGTTACACCTACGTATAGTACCGGTTTACCTGGCTTCAACACAAATGCAGCATTTGCATAAAGCGGAGTTTGTACATTTCCATCCGCATATAACAATCGAGAACTTGCTGCATAAGTTTGATATTTAGTGCCTGCCACAGGATGTACTTGTTCCGCATTTTCTACGGTAAGCGTTCTAGGTTTTATAAGCAGTTCACCTGACCGAGTCTTAAGATTAGCATAGCGTTTCGGATCATTTAAAGGTACTACAGTTGTAGTTGTGGGAATTTGCTTGTTAATAGCACCTAACATGAGTTGTTCTGTAACAGGGTCAATTTGGCCTTTATCAAGAGCTGCCATTGCAGCCACAAACATAGGGTCATTAGCCTTATCTTTAGCTACTTTTTGCGCTATTTGTTTAACATCTACAGCTACTACTAACGCATCCTTTTGACCTGTTTTGTCAGCACCTTTTAATTGGTATACGTCAAAAGTAGTGCCAAAGTTTTGAAGAAGCTCCTTGGCCATCATATTTGCCATTGAAGATTTTGAAGGATTCTCATTCAATTGTTTTTCTACAAAATCACGTGTATTTGTTTTAGATGCAGAAACAACATTTACATTGTTAGGCACTACCATAGAACCTGCAATAGTTTGCACATCCTTAGCGAAACCTACGCCAGATACAGTACCTAATAAACAGGCTGCACAAGCCAATACTTTCAAAGATTTCATATTATTTACCTCCCTTGAGAGATTGTGTTTGATACATATGATTCAACTCATTAGCCCAATAATCATAGCTAGAATCATCAGATGATAAAATCTGTAAAGATACACCTTTATCTGTAGGAACGGCATAACCAATCAAAGCATAAGAATTTCTAAAACCATCATAGCTAAGACCACCACGCAAATCGCCGGTTACAGCCGTACCATAACGTGTTTGAACAGGTTTATATCCTACATGAGTTGCATCTAGGCTCACTTGTTTTGCCATAAAGTCTACATAAGAACGGAGCTCTTCTTTACTTTTAGGAGATAAATTCTTTTCTGTAGCAAGCATTTTATCAACTACCCCCATAATGTGAGCAGGTAACTTGTCATTTAGCATCTTCAAATCTTTCGCTAATTTGGCACCTTCAATCGTATTGCCCTTCAAACCTTGTAATTGTTGTTGAGCCTTCTCTTTAGAGTAGGAATCTACATATTTAGAGATAGAGCTTTTTATTTTAGCTTTTTCTGCGTCTGGAACCTTTTCTAAAATAGTTTTATTCATATTAATCACTTGATCTATAGCATTTTTAGAATAGTCTACAACAACTAACTGCCCTACATGGTGACCTTGTTTGTCAGTTCCTTGTAATTGATAGACGGAAAATCCATCTAACACATCGCCCTTCATAGGCTCAACTCGTACCGGTACTTGCAATTTCAAACTAGCATTAACAGCATCGACAGCCGCTTTATTTGCCACTGAAATTATTTGGCTTTGCTCATTATTGCGTAGCTTTGCATCCGTAGGAACGCGCATGACTTCTACAGCTTTCACCGTAGGAGACGTACTGCCATATAAACCATAGCCTAAATCTACTGTATCAGCATATGCCACTGCACCGATGCCAACAGTCAAGCACGTCGCACAAGCCAATGTCATCAATTTTTTATTGAGAGCTCTCATAAGACACCTCACGATTTAACAATACACTATGTATACAGATTATATTCATAACCTGTACTGCATCTATAAGATTTCAAAAAGATAATCTATACTGCATATATTAATTATTATACTATATAGAGATGTATAACTGTATAGTGTAATTTACAACCTATCAGTTCTGCTATACAATACTTAAATAGATATGTAAACATAGAGTATGAGAAATAGAAAGGAGTGCACACTTGGTGTGCTTTTATTATGATACAAGAAATAATTCCACTCACTAGGCCTCGTACATTAGCGGCCGCTTTAGGGCCTACCATTTTAGGTGCAGCCTTTAGTTATTATGCATTTGGTGCTGCACAAGGTACAGGTCTTGCCATTTTCCATACAGTTTTAATATTCTTAGCCGTTGTAACAGCTCAAATTGTTGCTAATTTATGGAATGAATATAAAGATTTTAAATCTGGTCTCGATGCGGGGCAAAAGGTCGGCAATGCTGGTTCTATCACCCGTGGTGCCATTACACCAGAGCTCATCGTTACCATGATTAAGGTACTCATGGTTGTACCTATTATCATCGGTCTTTATCTATCGGCAACTATCACCTGGTACTATATTCCAGCTGGTTTTCTTTGCATTCTCATCAGTTTTCTCTACTCTGGTGGGCCAAAACCGATTTCTCGCACACCATTTGGTGAAATTTCCTCTGGTATCGCTATGGGTTTTGCCATCGTCCTCATTACAGGCTATGCATGGACACGAGACTTATCTTTAGCATTATTAATCCCTGCTATTCCATCTACATTGCTCGTTGGTTCCATTATGCTCACGAATAATATTCGTGATATTCAAAATGATGAAAGCCATGGTCGTCGTACATTACCAATCGTATTGGGTCGTGAACGTGCCCTCAGTTTGATGAGCATCACTTACCTATTCAATTTCATTTGGATCCTTGCATGGATCATCGTAGGTCACATGACATGGTTCTCCCTCTTCGCCTTTCTCGCAGCACCACTAGCTTTCAAAACTGTACATACCTTAAGTACTAAAACAGATGAGTTCCTTCTCGACAAAGCTATGGGTACAACTGCAGGGGCAGCTATGATTTACCAAATCATGTGGTCCATTGGACTTATCATAGGTAAATAAGGTTGAACCATAGATTCAATTATTAGCAAATAAGTGTTTACCAATACATACATTAAATACAATAAATAAAATTACATAAAATAAAGAGAGATTTCCAAACACTATCAACTATTTATAGATACTAGTTTGGAAATCTCTTTTTGGTATAACTTTAAGCTATGGAGAACTCGTAACAATTCCTTCTTGATAGATAGGAAATAATTTAGTACTATAAATGTAATATTTTATATGAAATGATTGTAAAAGGAGTGTGTCTAATGAGAAAATTTTTAGCATTAGCAGCTACTGTAATCCTTGGCGGTGCTTTATTGATCGCTGGTTGCGGTAATGACAATAACAAACAAGCTGCTAACAACGGCAAACAAGTATTAAAAATCGGTGCTACAGCAGTACCTCACGCAGAAATTTTGGAACAAGTTAAACCTGTCTTGGCAAAAGATGGTATTGATTTACAAATCACTGAATTCACTGATTACAACACACCAAACATTGCTTTGGGTGATAAAGAAATCGATGCAAACTTCTTCCAACATGTACCTTACATGGATGAATTCGCAAAAGCTCACAACCTTCCACTAGTATCCGCTGGTGGTGTTCACCTTGAGCCAATGGGCTTATACTCCCATCAAATTAAAGATTTAAAAGATCTTCCTAAAGGCGCTAAAATCGCTATCCCTAACGACCCTACAAACGGTGGTCGTGCATTATTGTTATTGCAAAAAGAAGGTCTTATCACATTGAAAGACTCCAGCAATATCTTGTCTACAATTCAAGATATCACTTCCAACCCTAATGGTTACCAATTTGTTGAATTAGAAGCAGCTCAAATACCTCGTTCTCTTGACGATGTAGCTTTAGCAGCTATCAACACAAACTATGCATTAAATGCAGGTCTTAACCCTAGTAAAGATGCATTGGCAATCGAATCTAAAGATTCCCCTTACGTAAATATCGTAACTGTACTTAAAGGCAATGAAAGCGATCCTCGCATCAAAAAATTGATGGAAGCTCTTCATAGCCCTGAAATCAAAAAATTCATTGAAGAAAAATACAAAGGTGCAGTTGTTCCTGCATTCTAAACAATAAAAAGCTAGCCTTAACGGCTAGCTTTTTTATATGCTAATCAAAGTTATATTTAAAGGCGTCTCCATTGAGACGCCTTTTCTATTATTGTCTTTAGACTGGTTCGCGACGTAGTCGCGAATCATAAAACCACCCGC